>Ga0209367_1000096_pt1 | contig 57740 bp, 30 predicted proteins | sample WorMetLIZISLAND2_FD_187412 | JGI IMG/M metagenome (GOLD analysis project Ga0209367, IMG submission 187412) | Marine gutless worms symbiont microbial communities from Max Planck institute for Marine Microbiology, Germany - Olavius geniculatus... ...
GGGCTAAACCCTTTTAGCGAAAACTTGTATCTGCTTACTTATGATTCATCAAAGAAGCAGCACCTGTCAGCGATTTTGCATTTTACCGTATTACTCTGGTCACTTGTTAGTTTTCAGCGTGTCGTGGCCTGTTCATTTTCTTATTAATAATGTAAGCCCAGTAGAGAGAGTTCTACTTTTTCTTTGTATAGATTATGTTCAGTTCGACAGTCTACAGATTAAAGAACAGCCTTGCAATGTTTACCGAAATATTTTGTTTGTCAACACTAATTATAATTGCAGGTCTATTGTCAGTGGCGTAGCCAGAATCTAGCTGTAGTGGGGACACTTGAGGGGTTGGGTATGAGAGGGTGTCCCCTCCCCACAGGGAAGGGGCCTGGGGAGGAAGCTGAGCCCCCTCCGCAGAAAATTTGCGCATTTTTGTAATAATGACGTGTTTTGGTGCATTTTGGCACTATTTTGAGTAACTGAGTAGGCTGATAGGGGGCACGTGCCTCCAGTGCCCCTCCCCCTTTTTTAACTTTTATATTTACATGTACTGTATGTTAGGCCTAAATTGTGCACATGCTTGCGTTCTGTCAAGTTAATGTATTAAACGAATGTGATGATGATGATGATGTCTATTGTGTCATTAGCATGCGCGCGCACGCTTTAACAGTTTCGGCTTCTCGCACAACTTACGTCACGAACCAAAGCTTAACTCCTTCCGTTTCTTTCCTTTTCCCCGACGCGCTCAATGTCATTGGCTCAAATTCAGTCATGATATGACGTCATAGTCTCATGTATAAGTGGCGAGCACAGAACCGATGCATGTCTGTCAGTTCGGTTCAACTGCATTGCCGCAACATCAGACAACCTTGGCAGCGCAAAACATATCTATCTGTCTGTACGACGTGAATAGCTAAGATTTAATTACAGCGACGGGTCGACGTTGAACGTTTTTGCACAACTGTGCCGCGGCAACAAGAGAGAAAGAGATGTCGGGTCGTGGCATGTCGAAGGAAGCAATAATCCACACGACGACGACGACAACGACGACGACGGCAGATGGGACACAGCACAAATGACGACGAGGCTTATTGGTTGCGCCGCGACTAAACGTCAGTAAGGACCGACCGACTGAGCTGGGGCCGACGTCGGTCAGCGGTAATCCGCAGTCGGTCAGGCGTCCAGACCATACAATGGATGTTCGCCGGCGGCAGCGGCTCAAGGATGTTGTGTTGCGTGTGTGTGACTGGTCAGTGGTCAGAAGAGATGAGGTCATGACCTGCGCCGGCCACGGTCACTATACTGACGTCATCATTAAACAAACAAAGCAGACAGGATGAGAATAAAAAAAACTGAAAGAAAAAAAAGAAAATGGTGGAAGTAAATGGAAGGCCAGGTTTCCCCTATACAGCGATTCTAAAAGTTGCAAGGAAACACCGTAGCAGACTGGTCTAACCTGATTGACTCGTAGTCCAGTGAATTTGGTCATCGGACAGACGACGACAACGATGATGATGCGAGTAGGCTAACATGCGTGTAATGACAGCTTAAAGGCGCGTACAGAGCGACGTAACTGAACTGAACTGAACTGACAAGTTTTAGTTTTTGACGAACTGACGAATGGACGAACAGAGCAAGCCCATTGGTCATTGGTTGAGGGTTCTTGCGCGTGTCACGTAATCACTTACGCTATTTGACGATGCCTAATGTAATGCATTACTGCTTGCCTATTGGTCAGTTCGTAAAAATCTAAACTATGTCAGTTCAGTTTAGTTCAGTTTAGTTACATCGCTCTAAACGCACCTTTAATCATGACACCGTACACGAAGAAAATATATCGGTATTTAAGCGGATCAAACTATTAGGAATAATTGTTTAACAGAAATGCTGTGACACTTGGTCAATTGTTTGCTTACATTGCGTAGACTATCGGTCAGTGGATCAATCAATGTTTAGGCCTAAATTTATAGTGCCTATTTAACCAAGTTTTCAGAGTCGTCGGCAGGGTAGAATAGAAACGATCAAAAAGCGACGACTTGAAGAGTTAAAGCACAATCTAGTAACTGAGATGTTTTACATCAACGTCGTCGTCGTCTCTGCTCGTCGCTCGTGTTCCCTTCATCTTCCGTCATCTCGACGTCGTTTCAGCGCCATGCTTCGCCCGGGACGTCGCCAGCCGGTCGGCGCTGTGGGGTCACGACCTCACGGGTCCGCGGGACGCTCGCAATCGAATTTACGTCAGCACACAATGGCTAGCGATCATGTCCTGTAACTCTGTCTGTCATCCGTCCGTCTGTCCGACCTTGTGTGTCAACATCCTTTCATCGCGCATGCGTCAAACTGAGTTTCCGGCTGTTCGATGACGTCATTATAGCATGACCGGCGACCGGCGTTATACGGTTTCGCCGACAACTTTGCCGGTTGTCAGTCGAACTGATAACGACACGGAACTGTAGGGGACAGTTTGGACCCTTGACCCTTCGAACTAGTGCCCCTTTCGGATTAGTAACCAGCAACTGGAACTAACATCTAGGCTATCACTATTTGTGCATCTTGATAACTCACGTACTAACTAAATCTAGCGCTTTCGGATGCAGTTTAAATTGCATATTCGTAAAATTTCTCCCATTCTGCACAAGTTCGTAAATTTCAAAACAATTTTGTCACTATTTTAACACTGACACTTTTTTAATAAAAAAAGTCGCTAATCCCTCTTTGCTGGTGTGTGCTACGGCAGAAAAGGGAGACCGTATATTATTTCGCATAAACGAAAAGTAAGCTGAAATGATAAACTTTACTGTAAATGTCACCGAACTGCAAGTCTTTTTTGCCATCTGGAACTGTCATATTTCAGCAGGACGGAGGGGCTTGCTCACACAACAAAACTTGCGCAAAAACTGCGTGAATTCAGCTAAAAATAAATGACTACCGAACTCACCAGACCTCAGCCGGCCGTCTTGACTATCATGACTGGAGCTATGCTTGAACGCTACAAGACGTAACATAATGACCATCGGCGAGCTGAATTAGAGTTAGCCTAAGTCATACACAATCAACGTGGAACGATCTGCCACAGAACGTCATCAACAAAGCTATACTGAGCTTCATCAAAAGACCTTGAGCTTGTGTGAAAGCTAGGAGCCGACACTTCGAACATATCTTGAAAAAAACTGTGTTGCAGAGTTTTGAACTGGTAGGCCCTGACGATTATGAGTGCCAGCACTGTCTCGATCCGGCCGTGTAGGCCTAAGCAATGCAGTGTCGACACCTGCCGAATGACCGTGTGGTTTTTCCTTCGCTCTGAGCGCGTGGAAGAAAGACTCGTGTAAGCCTATTGCACATCGCGATCTAAAAAGCCGGGTTTTTTTTTGCGATTTTGGAGTGCGTGGCATATTTCAACAGCGAATTGCACCAAAATTACTAGAGATAGGTTAGGACAACCTGCGCATATGAAACTTTTAGCATAGTTTAGAACATAGATTTTAACCGTCTGAGGTTCGACCTACTCGGTCCGAGGAGTAGAACTCCGTACGGAGGACTGAAATTTGGGTTCTCTTTCTAACTTTCAAGAAGTGACAGCCGGCCCAGTAGCGTATCATTCCCGCAAAGTCACTGGTTGGGGGTATCATCCCGGAAATTTTTTTATATATCTCCGTCACGATCGCCCACTGCACCAGGTTTGGCGGAACCACTTCAGCAGTCGCCACCATCTACGCCAGCGTTATACGAGGATCGACGTTAGGACCAGCGTTTTATGTCATAACAGCGGCCGACCTGCATCCTATCCACGAGGGAAATCGCGTTTTTAAACTTGCTGATGACACATATCTTATTGTGCCGGGCGTGAATATCTCCACTAGCGAGGAGGAAGTATTCTGCATCTTGATTCATGGGCAGCTGAGAGCAATTTAACGCTGAATCGAGTCAAGACTAAAGAACATGTGTTCGCAGCAAGTCCAAAGACAGTTCTGCGGCCGCCGCGACTTGACATCGAGCGCATGATCAGCCTGCGAATCTTCGGCGTTGTCGTCAACGACAAGCTGACGGCTGCTGACCACGTCACCTCTTTGCTGTCGTCGAGTTCCAGCTTGCTGTTCGCCATGCTGGTGCTGCGTGCGCCACACGACGTATTTCGCGCCACAGTCGTCTCGAGGCTCCAGTACGCGGCGCCAGCATGGTCGGGGATGTGTTCGGCTGCCGACCGAGCGCATCTTGATTCTCTGTTGCGACGCGCCAAACGGTTGGGATACTGCAGCGACGACGTCCCAGCCATCACCGACCTGTTCAACTTCGCCGACGATGATTTTTCACCTTGTCATTACTAACTCTTATCACGTCCTCCAGCCATACTTGCCTCACAGGACTGACATTCCGTACCAGCTTCGTGCCCGCCCTCACTCAATGACTTTAATTAATGTAACTAGATTTTTAACGACAATGACTTTCTTGTCCGTATGCTACACAAATATTCGTATTGACTCGACGCAGACTACTGTAAACTAAACCCAACTAAAATGCATAGGGCGAGTCGTTTTTACTGCATGTAGTTCACAATACTTTTTTTATTGTTATGGACGATGCATTTTTAACCTTTAGGCCTAGGCCTATACATGTAGTTTGTGTTGTAAGCATTCTTGCGTTGTGCCAAGTTTTGTTTGCTATTAAACGAATATATATGACATGATTCGAAAAACTAACTTGAGACGAGTCGGTTGAATGATTTTAGCGTCAGCCATAAACGCTTAAAACCGTCGACGCCGAAGTCTAGTTAGGGGGCGTACCAAATCTAGCGCCTGTTATCCCATTATTTTAGTCTAACTAGCAATATAACGTTTTGCTGAGGGTGATCGGTGTTCACTAGGTTGGACTTATGGTTAAGATTCGGCTAGTTTTCCGTCGACATTGTGCACTATATGAATTTACTTACTTATTTATTTACTTACTTAGATTTTTTATCTAGTTGTCGTGCTGCTACAAAATTAATGCTAATTGAAATAGACTGCAGTGGATATCGCTATGTCTGTAACAGGTTAACATTCAAGTCAATATATGACATATATATATAGTCAATATAGTGGACATTTGCGGTATATACATTTGCGCTGTTAGCGCTAAGATTGACGTCGTACTATGAATCCACCGCGGCTAGGGCGTGAGCGGCCTGATAGGACTAGGATCAGGTCTAATAAAGAACGGTATAATGTAGGAGGCATGTGCCTAAAGCCCGCCGAACGACGCATTTTGACGCATCAGCGCCGTTTATTGTCTAGACGGCTGCAATTGCGATAAGACCGAGTTTTACTTTCATAAATAATCCCACTGATCTCAGGATGATTTACCTACCTCTTACTTACAGTGTACTTGGAGACAGACAAGGAAAACCAGGGAGCAATAATCTGAATATAAAAACAGTATAGTTTTCACAAGTGCAAATGAGGCCAAAATTTGTCGATTTTTTACCATTACTTTTTATTCTTCTGAGTCAAGAGTTTGGAGACAAGGCCGCTTGGCTTCCCTCTGGATTTGCCACTGCCGAAGATTAACAGATATTTCGGGTGATTTACATGAAACTGTGTGTTTTTCAACGAGTTTTCCTGGCGATCCAGCGAATTGGACCAGCGCCACTCCAGCCCGTAACTTGGTTTTAACTTTTATTTTTAACCTCCCGGGATCTTCGCTACCGGAAATATAAATTTTAGTTTAAAAAACAAAATAATAATAACATTTTATCACTGTTGTTGTTGTAAATGTCGCACACTATTTCCGGTGGCGCGGTATGACGTCATTGTGGCTCGCGTGACGTCAGGAAGCGACGCGGGAAATTACTTGCCAGTCAGAATGTTCGCCCGACCGACCGACCACCCAGAAGTAGACCTACCGCAGAGCCCGACCCGACCTGCCGCCGATTGTCTTGAGATGTTGTGAAATAAACGCAATAAACAATGCAAAGTATGGGCTGTGACCTCATCATGACGTCATCATAGACCAGCAACATATTTGAGCAAGTGTCCACATAGATAGAGCGCGATGGACCTGCTGTGATATTGATATTATTGTGGATTCACTGCCGGTAAATAGCGGGCGATTTCGCGTGCAAATTCTAGTCAAACAACGATCAACAATATTGGAAATGCGTTCGTTGTAGCAACAGCGGGGTCGAGGGTTTAAAATATTACAGGGACGGGCGGGACGTTGCAATTTTCCGAGAGACAGCCACAAATTTCGGACAGGGGTGATTATGAGTGCTCGACATTTCGATTATGCCCTCGAATTCCCCCAAGTTTTGTATTTTGGGAAGAAAATTTTTTGACTGGCTAACATTTTCGGGGTGGGAAAATAACAGCACATTTAGGTCCACAGCACAGTCAGCAGCACTGCGCCAGCTTTTTTGTGCGCAGTATTTATTGACATTCAATTCCTTGGCTAGTTTCAGTCGGTCGCTTAAACACGATGATCTCTCTCTGTATTTGCGCTGTTACCTATTCATGTCAGTTGCCTAATGTCTGTGTATTATGAACGTTGGACAACTGTTAGTGCTCACGTCTTGTTGTCCAGCTGTGATGTCGTTCTGCGTACTATGCAGTGCATAGCCTAATCAATCATCTCAGACATCAACAAACTACGAGAGTATTGGCGGTTGTCAGTCATTCTGTCACAGTCGTTTATTGTATCGTTCTTCTGTGTTTTAACCGGCATCTCTGAAAGCGCCAGTAATGTCTGCTACTGCGAAAGAGTGCAGACGTAACCGTATTGTGGTCTGTCTGTCCGTCACACTCGTATATCCTAAGATGTCATTTGGAAGCGACACTTGTCTTTTGTGGCCTGAAGTAACACTATGAAACCGGCCCGGTCCTTTAGAGAAAAGGAAGACTTAGAGTCAAACCCCAAGTTAACATTAGCATTGCAGACCACTAATGCGGATAGCAGAGTGGTTACTGTAGGAAGCCTATAGGAACTAGGAACTCAGCAACGCCCTACTGAACAGCATGATCGCTGACGCCGTAGTCCGTACGACTTGTCGTTTTCTTAAAACTTATACATGCTAGCGGCGATGCCGCCGCCTACTGGCGCCATTTTAAAAATTTTTTTTCGGTTTATATTTCGAAAAAAATGATCACAGCGGTGATGGTGATGATAATGTTGACAAAAATTGCCAGACAGTTTGACAAAATTGGTTAGTTATAGGCCTACAAAGCACAGCAGTTAGGCTATAATCGTTTTGCTATAAATCACACACAGCTGGCGGACGAAACAGTACAGCATAGAAGTAAACACACAGCCTCTTTGTAGGCCGATACTGTCATAATATAAAGGACAAGAAATTTGAGCTAATGCTCACGAGACGCTCGAAAGCCTATAGCATGCCCATGCTTATCTGCAACCGTTTCACGAACGATGCGACTGGTCAACATCGGAAAAATAGCGACTTTTACGGGGATACCGTTCTTTGATGCCTTCGTGCGCAGGTTTCCTTGAACCTAGAAAATAGAGACTTAAACCGTTGAAATGTACGTTCAATGCTGAAAATTTCATACGCAGCTTGTCCATGTCTATCTCAATTGGTTTCGGCGCAATTCGCTCTTGAAATGTGTCTCGCAGCCCGAAATCGCCAAAAATCCATAAAACCCCCTATTTTAACGTTCAAGGTCATTCAAGGTCATTGAATTCGGCGCCAATCGAGAGCCAGTGTACGACTTCCTATTAGTGATTAATAGTAATTTAGGCCCTATATCGCACTGTTACTGAGATACAGCGACTTATTGGCCAAAAATCGCAATTTTTTCCCACCCCCTCTCATTTAACGCTCTCGTTCGGGGTGACCCCCCTTCGAATTTATGGAAAAGCTTTACGGTTCCTGAATTTAGAGTCTTTCAGACAGCCGACGGTGAAGATTTGGTGATCATAGCTTGCACCGTTTTTAACTGATCCATCCGTGTGACGGACAGACGGACAGACGGACAGACAGACAGAATTGCGATGGTTAAGACGCGCTGAAGGCAGTAGCTGCTTTTGCGCGTAAAAAGAGGTGGATTTTTTTAGCCAATGTAATCACATCTCTAACGTGCTGTGTGTTACAACAAGCCGCCTGCACGTTTCGCCGATATTCGTGATGTGCTTACTTACTTGACGACGGCAGCCGTGAATTAGCCGGTCCGGCCACGATCCAGTCAAGTCTTTCATCGCCATAACGACTCAATTCATAGCTCACATAGCCACCGGCCTTACGGCGAGCCTTCAATAATAGCCAATCACACGAGCGACCTGCATGATTCCAACGTGTGATTTCTGTATCGGTTTTACTCACAAGAACAGACAAATAAAAACTCGCATTTTTTGTTTATCCAGCTCAACAACGTCTGTTTTTACTGCGTGTCATTAAATAATAGCATAAATAAAAGGTCTTGGGTTGTATGTTCTTGCTGTGTACACCTATGTATTTACGTTTTTGCAGTTTAGCGAAAAAACATTATAGGTTTTTGCAGGCCTATAAGGCTATAATTGAGTTTACTTGTTCACTATACTAGGCTAGATATGAATTTCTGGCACTTTGTTTCACTGAGATTTAGCAAACAGCTGAACTGTTGTTAGTCACATATTAGGGCATTGAGAGCATGTTTAAAAGCTAAGACGAAGCCAAAGCCTCAGTAGTCTTAATGCATCATCATTAATATCATCAGCGGCCGCTGGTACTGCTGTTGCTGCTGCTGCTGCTGCTGATGATGATGATGATGACGTCGGTGGTTGATGTTGATCTACGACGAAATAAAAGCCAACAGATCGAACGGATGGAAGAAAGTCGATGATGGCGTCAATCACAAAGCGTCTAGCTGCGGTTAATCGGCTGAGCGCAACTGACATATTATCGATAATAAAATAAAGACGCCATAAGACGGACCAGATCGGCCGCCCGACGGCGGCACGGCATATTCAGTGACTGTCGAAGTTTAGCACTGGACTTCGACGGACGTCGAATAATTGATTGATTTTGACAACATCACACACGCATCCTCCCCACCTTCCTCTCTCACGTAACATAACGTAACGTGGCTGTCATGCGATTGCTGTACGTGCGACTGAGTAGCACGTCAGAGTAGGTTAGTACACTGTGTCTCAAAAAACATCCCCGACATTTTCGACTGTAACTTGAAAACCAATCATCAGATTTTAATAATTTTTGTACAAATATTCCTGACACAACTTGCCATCAAATGACTATTTAGTTTCCCACCTCACCCAATGTTTGTTTCTGCACTACCTGGGGAAAACACAGCCAGCAAAATATCGCTTTTTTTATCCAATGTGATGTGATTGCTTAATTAACATAACGCGTAAAAACACATTTTGTTCACATTTCTGACACTCTGGCTGACATTTCATTTAGTGGTCTATTATTTAACTGCCTGCAGTAAAATTGTTTAAAATGTTGGCCCACTATGCGAACACAGGCAAGGATACGCTTTCTCCATTCATTGACAGCAGTATCGATAATGTTCTGCTCCAGACCAACCCAAGCTGTACGAGTCGCTTCTTAACTTCACAAACATTTCTAAACTTTATCTGGTAGACACACTGCTGCATGACAGTCAAACCTTGTAATAGATTGGCTGTTGGGGCCCACAGATTAGAATGGATGGAATTTATCAACGTTTTTTCATTCATTTTAACACGTATTATGCTTGCTTTGATTTCCCCAGGTAGTGCAAAAGCAGACGTTGAGTGAGGGGGAAACTAAAACACTTATTTAATAGCCAGTGGTGTTAGAAATATTTATTTCAAAAATTATTAAAATCTGCTAATCCTTCTTCGGGTTACAATCGATAATGTCGGGGATGTTTTTTCAGGCTTTCTGTTTATTTCAACACATATTTCGCTTGATCTGATTTCCCCAGGTAGTGCAAAAGCATACATTGGGTGAGGTAAAAAAACTAAACAGTCATTTGATGGTAAGTTGTGTCAGGAATATTCTTACCAAAAATCATCAAACTCTGATAATTGATTCCAAAGTTACAGTCAAAAATGTCGGGGATGTTTTTGAGACACAGTGTAGATAGGTTAAACAGACTTGTGACCTCACATAACCCTTCGTGACATTCTGACCTAGTTACTGACCTACTTGCAGCTGCTGCAGCAGACGACAGTAGTCACACATGCGTCGATATAGGCCTGCGAAACCCGACACTATAATTATATTTACTGGATAAAGCACGAGTATGCCAAAGTTTTCAAATTGCAATAAAACATTGAAGTAAAACAGGCGAACGTTGATGAGAAAATACAATGACGGTGATTTGAGCTGTATTTCCAATTCAAATGATATTTAGTCTGCAAGAACATATAGGCTGAAGCCTGCTCACTGCATGAACTTGAAAACGTAGCATATCGTATCAGCCATCGTTATCACCGGTAATCATCTTTTTGCTACTACCTTCGCCAAACTAAAAACGAAAATTATGTTTTTACCTTTGTCTGTTTGCTTCTGTCTGCAACTGTACCGAACACGTTATGAATGGAGTTTAACGAAATTTCTGGAGAAAGGGGTTAGGCGTAGCCTAAAAACAATTAATAAGTTTTTAGCGGTAATCCTAATCCAGATTCAAATCAAGAAATGCAGCAATTCCAAAGTTTTGGCGAAGATTTGTGCTTTGCGAGTGCCTGCTTTTAGTCATTATTAGTACTACTAGCTGTAGAGAGCTCTGTAGTATGAGAGAATTCCGACAGCGATCATGGTGAGGAAAAGACCGACTAAAACAAGCAATATGACGTGGATGTGAAGTGTGCTGGTCGCCTCTAAGTCAGTTGACTTGAAGCTGTCCCGGCCACTGACGCCGCTGTCTGGCACTGCTCGCGGTCTAGCGGTGGACTTCGCCACTGCGGACACAGAGTTGGCGGCTGCAGCAGGTTGAAGTTGATGTCCCACAGCGGGGCCAATAGCACGAGCCTTGAGGTCAGCGCTGCCGTCACGACGACGACTGCCCGAGGGTGATGTCCAGCCGGACGAAGGACAACGCCAGTTTTCAACACGCTTTACTTCCGACTTGTTGGCTGAACAGAAACGACAACAAAAATCTGTAAAGTCAACGTCCATTAACTAATCTGACTGTTGTCACGTTTTTGTCGTTGTAAACCAAAAGCGCTGTAATAGCGCGGTAGTGACTGTATTAGGTCGGGTAAACTGAAGTAAACCTACGGCTTGCAGCCTGGATTTAAATGTGCCTAAAATACTAGCAGTTCTATTTATGCTAGAGAGTGGGAACATCAATGGGGAAGGAACGAAACAAGAAAGCAAACGGTGAGAGTCGAACACCAGAACTGCACGTGCGACACACAGCGCGAAGTTGCGGAAGATCCATGAACTTGTGATTAAAGATTTCTAATAAGGAACAATTTTTGTTTAAGTTATAATAAATAAATAAATAAGCTAACAACTTAAATTTGCTAAAAAGAACAACGTAAACTTGAAAAGGAAAATTGATTGAGTGTCAAGAGAACGAGCATTCACTAAATAACAACAAGATATATGAGCTAATGCTCATGAGAAGCGCGAGAGCCTATAGCAGTTTTTGTTTGCATTAATACATTAATCTTAGTCTATCTCTATCCAATTCGACGCAATTCACTCTTTTGCAGCCAAAAAATTGACAAAAAATTACAAAATCCCTTATGTTTATAGTTCAAGGTCATTCAATGTCAATCTGTGCCTATCTGCAACCATTTTCACGTTAGATGAGCCAATAGCGGTAGAATAACGCCTTTTAAGGAAGTGCCCCAATTTCGCCCTTTCGTTCATGGGGACCCCTTCACCCAGCGGCATAAAATTTTGTCACGAAATACTATCACGTGGTGAAAATCAGAACTCTCTATTTCACCTGGGTTTGAATCAGTACAGGGTCGTGAGAGACGGACGGACAGAATTCGGCACGCTACCGCCTACCAGCATACACTATCTAGGCCTACTGCATACATTATTAAACATCAACATTCAGCGTAAAACGTCAGAAGAAAAGACATAAATCAAAGATACTACCGAATAAGGCAGCGAATGAGTATTGTCGGCAGGCATCAGGTGCCGCTGGAGCGCTCTTGAAGCGGAAAATATCTCCGACGTTGAGAGGTTCTCGACTAGCTCGCGTCACGAAGCGATAGCGTTGACCAGTGCTCGCACACGGTACCGTCGACCAACCGATCGGGTTAGACCCGGGATAGTACAAACCAAGCACGTCTCCCCGGGTGACCGGGAGTTGACTGGAGGGCGGCAGATAGATTTCGTGAAAACGAAGCTTTGTAAGTCGTATGAACGTCTGACCAATGAGCCTGTATGCGGTGATGTCGTCAGCATCAAGTGCTGTTGACGACGTCGGTCGCCATACCTGCATGCAGACATTCAGCCACCACGCAGTCAATGCTCAGAAGTGAATGCTATAGCTCTCTATGAAAACCCATCTCAGAGCTACGGAGCGTCACCTGCCATATGGAATCACACAGTGTTACCTGCAGCCATCCGACACGCGTTACACGCGCCTCGCCATAACCTCAGCCAGACAGGCCTGTATTAGATTTAATTATCGCAGAGGGGTGGAAGACTGAGTTATATATGGAAATGGTTTACCTGTCCGCAGACAGTCACACGTCTAAGTACTAACCACTTGATAGCGACCCGACCAGGACTCCAGGAGTCAAACCAACGACTGCGCGATCATTGCAAGTCCAGCGTCCTAACCGTTACACTAACACCGTTACACTACACCTTGGTATACGATCTTACTACAATCATTGCAAACGTATTCAAGAATTGTGAAATGCGGATAAGTAAGTAAGTAAGTAAATAAATAAAACGTTAACTTGAACACAATACAATACAATACAATACAATACAACAAAGAATTTGCACTTAAAAAATGACAGACAAACCGTCAGTTTAATCTAGCACATAAACTAAAACGAACTAAAATGTTTTTTTTAAAATGAAATGAGAGTTACTGAAAATAGTAATACCGTTAAATGTAAAACTTAAAAAATTTGGAAAATGACTGAAATAAAGAAAACTCAAATAAGAAAAAAACTGAAAAAAGAAATAAAGAAATATATAGCGCCTAACGTTAAAAATAACCTCTAATGTGCTAATGGGGGTCGATGTTCATAGGCGTAAGTTTGACGTCGAAACCGAGTCAAACTAACGACGTTTCTTTTCTGAAAAGAGACGGTCGTTATTCATTGTCCGTGCTATATGATTAAGATGGCTTAGGTATAGGAGACACGCGTCATCATGCACAGCGTTTGCTATACTTGTTTACAGTGCCATGAGCCAACGATCACAAAAATACAGAAATACACCGACACTGCCTACCATGGCAGTGTGTCCTAAAACACGCTTATTTTACAGTTTTCATAATAGGCAGCGCAGACAGTTTGTTGTCGGACGATTAGCATGGAAACACACTTAAGAATTAAAATAAATTAAATTGCAACTATACGAAAAAATAACATTAAAACAAAATGAAGAAAAACGCATCACATTTCACGTAGTATATAAGCGAACACACAGTTAAATACCTAGTATACAGCAGACTGACTATGGCATATATTGAGAATAGCTAAAGTTCGCTATAACAAATTCTATTAGTCATAACAAACAGGGATAAAACAATTCACTCAAAAACAAGTAAAATAATGAAACAAGTCATTTTCACTGTGTACGATAGTGAGTTTAAGACGATGTAATACTTGGGATGTAGAGTTAGAATATAGGATAGGGTAAGGTTTAGCTATATCGGGCCTTAGCTTAGTTTAGCTATAGCGTGGCGTAGTTGGTAGCGCGTTTCGGCTGAAACGAAGTTACTTTACGCCGGGCCCGGTTAGTACTGCGATGGGTGACTGCTTGCAGGCAGGTAAACCATCTCGGTGCGAAGCCTGCCAGCTAGGTCGACTCAGCCTTCTACCCTCCGTGGGACGGTAAGATGAGTAGTAACTCATTTACATGAGTTACGGAAGGTGGGGACCTTGGTACAGCTGACTAGGGTTGCTTAGCCGGCCGCTGCGCCAGCCTGTGTCTGCAGGCTGCACGCGACGGCCGTGCGGCAGGCGGCTCTGGTTAGTGACGAAAGCGCATTAGAGGCGTGTTTGCGACGATTCGCTATACAAATTGACGACCTTGACCTTTACCTTTTACCTTTTACCTTTACCTTTAGCGGTGGAAAAAAATTTGCATCGATATTTGATTGATTCATGATATTTCGCACCAAAGATGTTATCGTGCTTTGTAAATTAAACGCTAGGTAAAGGGATCGTATATAAAGTGCACTGTGTATTTATTAGAAGCTAACTACTAACAAGAAAGCTGCCATTAAAAGTCTGTTCGTACAAAATCTCAAGCCAGCATAATGATGAAACTAAAAGGCTAATGAACAGCAAACAGGCGTCCGATAACAATTTTCAAATGCGACAAACTAAAAAAAAATATTCTTCACATGCAATCGAAACTGCAGTAATCATTTGCAACGTCAATATTAACAGAACGCGGACAAAAATCGGTAGCATCTGTCCGAGTCTGTCTGCATAGTGCGGTCTACAACAGTGGAGTGCAGAGGGTATATTATTGCATTATCGTCCTCGGCCAGTCAAACACCACCGTCTCAGAGGAGTTTTTTTACGACGTCGCTCCTATCGCCTGATGTCTTTAAACACGGACTGACCGCATGCTGCTGGAGGGGGCACTGGCCGGACACCGGCTGTGTGACGTCATTCGTGACAAAATTATGACGTCATGGTCCGGCGTGCGAGTCATGGCATCTGGCGGATCCAAGGACAGGGAGGTCGGGTTGGGCCACGAACCCTCAGGCCACACAGAGAGTCGTGACTAATGAGTGGCTATGGTCAGAAAGCAGACTATCGAAATACTGAGAGTTTCTGACACAGCAGAAACAGTTCGCTTAAAGTGTTGACAAAAGCTATCCTGACTTCCGAAATCGCAGAAAACTCCTTTCCCTTTCGTTCTTTTTTTTTGAGGGGGGAGATGGAGGATTCTGCTCCAGATTCCGTTGGGGAGCTTACAAACCTTACAGCGTTGCCCCATACTCCCTACCTGGTGGATGTGGGTTCGCTTCTTCTCCCGATAGCACGAGACCTCCTACACTCTTCGGGTTTCTAGGCCTTGTTAGCATCTACCCCAACAATTTCTAGATCAACCACTGCTCGAATATACGATGTATGCACACCGATGCTTCCATGCATTTTACTGGTGCGTCTAAATATTGTCTAGATGGTTTGCTGTTCATATGTCATCAAATTTTGATGCCCTTTTTTCTTCTCCTTTTATTCTCACCATTTTTTTGTTTTTATTTTTTTTTGTTTATTTTCGGTCCATCTCCTATTACCAAATCCTGCCCTCCACAAAGCACTTTATGCAATGTGTTAGGTGTCTGTCCGTACTCAAACAAAATCACATCAGGATGGAGGCTATTAAATTTAAAGTTTGGAAATTGCAGTTACGGTAATTGTTAAGGTCGGGATTGGAGTCGAATTGGGGGGGGTTCGTTAGCGCACTCTCGGGCATCCGTAATTCTGTAGTTCCAGGCATAGAATTAATGTGATCATTAAGCACGTGCCGACGCTTGATTGTCTTATAGTTCGACAAGTCGCTGCTGATTCAAACGACGCCGGTCGGCCGCTGACTATCACAATCTCCACTTTCTTTTATTTATTGTGGATTTGTTGTACAACATGTGTAAATCTACTACGAATCTAAAGTCTACAGCAAATGCACAATAATTTGTAGGACACACGTCCATGCATGAAATCGAAGGCTTACATCCAATCCACAGCATCTTGACATATCAAGATGTTTCGACAGCTTGTTGCACGACTTGTTGTCATGCACAACAAATCAAAGTAGTGGAGTTTGGGTATAACCTGCAGGTAAACGGCGTGGTAGAGTGACACTGCAGTGGAGTAGATACGCCACGCATCAATGATGCCGTCTGATAAAGCCGTCTGCAGCGGGTCACCAATGATCACCGTGTTGTTACTGGCATCTCGCAGCCTCCGCAGCCGTATCTCGTTGCCCAGGTAACGAGAGTCTACGCACATAATACACGCAGCCGCTCATTATCAACGCTGTACACAGGTAATAGACAGTAATCTGAGATCTACCCTACGCACTCGCACTAGGCTGCTCATGCATATTTATCTCATCCTTCATTTATGGCCCATCAACCTCTGCAAGTTACGGTTAACAAAAAATTAACGTAAACTTTTAAAGAAGCGGACATTAACGAATAAAGTCGGTTTTGTCTATTTCGTTAGTTGACGGAACTTAGCACGTCCCTGTTTCTTGAGTTGTGGCCCACGAAACGATAAGCAGGTAAACATTAGCGGTTTTGGGGAGCATCTATAGCAGCCTAGCGAACCTCACAGCTAAACGAAATGGGTATCAATGTAACACAGTTTACATGTTTAAGTTCTATTGATTAAAATATTGCGTTATAAACGTGCACGTGAGAACCGTAACTCGCTAGATTTGTAAGCCACGAAACGTGCGTGCGTTCCCCTGGGATAAGGCTGCCACAGGCAACAAAACTCTGGAATGCGAATGCGGTGCCAGCCTGGAAACGGCGTTCCCGTGTGTGTTCTCACACGCTTTAATCCCTGATGACAAGTGTCGACAATTCCCTCATGTGATATCTGCAGTCCAGAAGTTTTTGTCTTTTGCTATCTCTTTTCCTTTGTACGTCCACAGTTTGCTATTATAATTACTCATCTATCGATCTCGAGGCTTTTCTGAACTCTGTTTGACCAGTATACAACGCCGTTTAACACAATTAGTCCAACTTGTTCTTATTAGTCCGCCCGGAAGCGATAGCTTGCAGAGCGGGCCTATATTCTGCTGCAGATATTTTATTTTTTTTGTCAACGCGATTTCGGACGACTTCAAAATTTGGTGGCGAATATCTCCGGAACGGATAAAAATATTCAAAATCGATCTAGAAGGTTTTTGTACCGCGATTCCTCTCGCGTTGGGTGAAAAAGTTCAGTAAACTTTCGTCTACTAATCACAGAGATTATGCGGTGAAATCGTACCCATCCAAATCGACTTGTTCGAAAGACCATAATTCGGCCCCTAGGGAATGCTGCGCCCCCAAATTTTTACACGCGCAAGAAAATGATCAATTCTTGCTAGCGCACCCCCCACCGGGAACGTGGGCCCCTTACAATTTTTTTCAAAGGGGGTCCAAAATTGGCTTAAAATTGAGCATACCCGCGCCTATAACTTTGGCGGTAGTGGGAACAGCACCATGATACTTTGCCACGTGACGTGCCTCTAGGTTGGGGTGTTAACGCGGGTACAATTTTTGGGAGCACCGCCCCTTTGAAATTTTGAAAACGAAAAAGCGTCCAAAATTCTGTGCGATGTAGGCAAACTTTTAAATTTAACAGCGAATATCCCTAGAAAGCATAGAGATATCGACAAGCGGTAAACGGCGTTATCAACGGCGATTCATTCCTGAGTGAACATAAAAATTTGTAAACTTTGGTCAACAAACAAAAAAGTTATAGGCGCGCATGTTGACCTATCCTAAGTCGATATTGGGCGTTCTGCGAATGCTAATGCATTTGTGTTCGGGCCCGTGACTTTGCCACCGGAGGAATTTCACCCCCCCCATGAATTTTCCCCCAATCGGACTTAAGGCGCCGGGCGGACTCACGTTGGACTTTGCCACAAATTTTTAGTTAACTATTATACAGCCTCACAAATGGAAGAAAAGTGGCGGAAAATGACCGTGGAGAGAAGTTGACGTCGACCGACCGACCTGTGGGTGGAGGGCAAGACGCCAGTTTGGCGTAGACGAAGTAGTACGACCCGGAGAACGTGAACGCGTTGTGTCTGGGCGTCACAGGTTTGCCATCGTCATCATCATCATCATCATCATCATCAGCAGCAGCAGCAGCAGTGGACTTGTCGCCGCTGCAGTACCAGTTGTCGTAACCGTCGAGGTCCAGACTGACGTAGCGCAGAAACCAGGTCGGCGACGCGTGACCACGCAGCGGAGCGTGACGCGACCCACACGAGTTGCGTCGACCGCCGTCACAGACCAGACCCTGTTTGTCTCTAGAGCACACGCCCACCTCTTGATTTACCCCAGGGTATCATGGGGGTTAACTAACGGTAAGATTAGATTTCGGTTCAAAGACCAGACCTTGTTTGTCGACGCTCAACGACAGCGTCGTGTTCACTCGACAGTCGCGGATTTTCTTCAACACGACAACGCAAATGATTAATTATGAAAACGTCACTATAATCAGTGGCAGCGAACCCTATATCGGGCATTTTTCACTCATGGCTTAGCCTACTAATAGGCTATTTTCGTTGACATTTTTAGTGAGCTATAAAGTAAGAATTTAATATTTCCGATTTAGTCGCAAATGGCTATTAGTCTGCCGCCAGTGTTTCAGTGTTTCGCATGTGGTGTTTTAAAAACCGAGGTTTGCTACTTTTAGTAATGTTTTACTGTTTTATATCTTGTGCACTGTATAAATGCTGAAAAGCTGCAGAAAAGATATAAACGTAAGTTAATCATAACTTTTTTGTTCACATATATTGCATTCAGTGCACATGAACATTGGCCCGATTTGTCTCCGAAGCAGACAAAGTTGTACAAAAACTGCAGATGAGCGTAACAAGCTTCATAGTCTGATAATTGCCAGGTGCACGTGCGTCCAACTCAATCCAATGCCACATCATTCGAGCTCGGTATGTAATACCCCGTTTACACGATAAAGCTGGCTCGACGAGCTGGCTCGATGTTTGCTCGATGTTTGCTTAATCGTGTAAACGGGGTATAAATATTCGGCCGGGCGACTGAAAACGTCTAATTGTTGCGATGCGTCCAACTCAATCAAATGTGTAGACGGCCACGTTTTTGGGCAAAAAGGGCTGTATTAAGACTAAAATGCAAGAAGCCCAGCTGTCGTTGTCGGCAACCCTATTTGCTTGATCAGACAGCTTACCGGTGAGATGTTTAGACACAATACATTAATTACGTTACAGACAGACGACAGACAGACGGACACAAGGTACCATCAGCGCCACCGCTAATACAGTCGACTAAAACTAGAACTAGAACTCGATGGAAAGTGTGGCTCTGCGTGAGACGACAACGAGTGTCAAATGTCGGCGTCTCACTGACATTTTGCGCCCGCAGACAGCATTTTCCCTTCATCATCCTGTTACTGTTATCTCTGACTCTGTCTCCATGCACGGATCTGTCACGTGTGCTAACTACATCGATGCACGCAAATCAGTGATCCATTAATAACAGAAATGTTCACGTAAATAGCGATGCAACTTGCATACAAGTTTGCATGCAAACGCGCATGAAGCAGGCGGCGTTCTACTGTCTAGGCCTATCATAGTCCTTCCTATAGACGACTAAATGAAATTATCTCTCAGTGGCCTGTAGGAACTGTAGCAAAATTGTTATTCTAATTTGACCACAGTGTGTTGTTCATGTTATTATCGCAGACTCAGCGATGTGTCGATGTGTTTTTTCCCAGACACGATGTATGCTTGGATGAAAAAGATTCTTTGTTATCAGCGCCATAAGTGACATAAAAACATTATCGTCAGCATCCTCTTATCTCTCTCCACAGTGTCGACAGTGTTATAACCGTCCATAATCTTACTCCGATCGAGCGTGACGATTGAAACGTCTTGCGTGCGTCTGTTTAAAACATGCACGTCCCATGCAGAACACAGCCATAAAATAAGCATTTTTCAACACACTATAGAGTGTACTGTATCCAAGTTTGCCGTGGATATGACATTTCCCATTCATATCCATATCCATATCCGCAGACGTCTATCCTGTGTACATTATGTCGTCACTAAATTTTCACACAGTAGGCTTACAGCAAGGGCAAGGGCATTTATTTCCCCAAGAAATATAATGCAGTCATTTTCGTCTTGAAATTGTTAGAAACTAAAAAAACTAAATGAAAGTAAAAAATAACACACATTTGCATTGAAACATGAGCTTAGCTAAGTATTTTTCAACTTTTGTGATAACCTGCGTAATTTTGGACCGAAGTGATTTTATAATCTGTCCCATGCTATGCTATAGCAATGGGACAGATAATAAGTAAGCATAAAATAAGTGTTACTAGGCCTATTTGAAAAAAAAATTAAAAATTCAGAAATGGATAGATTTTCTGTTGCCAAACCAACAACATTAAAGCACTGAAGATTAAGATACGTTATGCCATATTCACACCCACGACGCCGACGCGACTCAACTGTCGGCGAGTGTCAGCGACTGTTGCCGACAGTTGAGTTGAGTCGCGTCGCCGTCGTAGCTGTGAATTGGCCATTACTGCTATAATACTAATAAATTAATTTGATTGAATGCTTGAATATTTTTCCCTGTTATTCTAACTCTTTTTTTCTTGTTTATTTATGCTGTATTTATTCATTTTAATTAAAAATGTGTCAGCATAATATCCATGGATATATCCATAAATATCCATATCCACGGCAAGCCTCGTTACACTGGCGTACTACACCTCGGACCTTAATGATAGACACAGTGTTTCTTAAATACAACATTAAATGAAACCGGACCCTGATGGAGACGATTTTCGTCTCGTCCAACGACGGATCGTAGAAGGTGAGGTAAGACGGATGCCAGGCTCCCTGTATGGTCAGACGCAGGTCCAGGTCAGTTAGGACGCAGTAGTCAGTGGCCGTGGTTGATCGGAGGAGCTCGAGCATCTTGTCTGTGATGACCGGGGTCTGGACTCGTGGCCGCCGGACGTCCACTAGCGTCCAGTCAAACGCCGTATCCGTGGCACCTAACCGCAGCCAGACCGAGCCGTCGCGCGTCACACTGATGTATTGCTCGGTGTCGGAGCCGGATGCAGTCAGTTTGGCAGCAATGCGGCCCGAGTCAAACGTGCACCACTCGCTGACGTGACCAACCCCGGGTGTCTGCGTCGTGACGTCATCGCCTGCTGACGCTGCACGAAAACATACACATCATGATCGAACGATATAGTCCAACGTTGATTAGTCTGGTAATTTCACTGCTGAAAACTGCATCAACGCAAAATTTGCTAAGTTCAATAGTCACCTCATTACCAAAAATTCAGTATGGCAGTGTCTGTGCCGATTATGGAATAAAAATTTCGCGCTGCGATCGGACTGTTCATTACAAGAAAATTCACTGATTCTACTGGAGTTTTTTCGACTCGAGGAAATTTTTATTTATTTCTGTAGATGTAGCATCAACAGACACCTTGTCTAATTATGAAGTTTTGACAACGTTTAGTTGTGTTGTTGATTCTCTCGTGTGCTCAGACTGTGAATACCGAATTTTACGAATATTTTCTCTATTCGCAGTTCTCACTGGACTCGAACTTGTCTACATCACCGGTGACTACATACAGCACGTACATTCACGTCCAAACGGTTCGGTAATAAACACGAACTACACGGGTCCTCCTGCAGACATGACTAACATTTCGCATTCAGTACCATCTCATGTGACGTAAAAGTACGAGTACGACATATTAGAAAATAATAAAGCATAAAAGATACGATGATATAATGAGCTAGATGAGTGGCAGGAAATTAATCATCAAATTCCACGTGCGGTGGTAATGGCGGGCGGACTGCAGTCTGTCACAGCTGGCCATAGATTAAGTCGGATCTGTACGTTCTGTATAGACTGTCGACTGACGAGTGACCACGGCATCTATCGGTGCTGTAAGACAACCTACCCACCAACAGCCTAGATACATATACTTTCCATGCTTAGAATCCAACCAAAGGATTCGCTGGGCTCTGATTGATGACGTATTGAACGACAGGAAAAAACTACTGAGTTTTGCAGGTCATACACAACGGACCTCTGAGAAATTACATTTGAAGAGTGTATGAACTAAACTCAACTCAACAAAACACAGTTACTTACTTTATTTGAACGACGAATCTGCGTATGTTTACGTGCAGCGTGTAGAGGGTTAAACTAGTGACGACGAGACGACGATGATGATGACGCTGGCTAGAGATGAACTATTTTATGTCTGTTCGTCGCCGCAGCATCAGCAGCAGCGAGTGAGTAGCTGCTAGTATAGGTATACATCATCATCAATAACCTCATGCCTCAACACGCCCGACGCTGAGACATCCGAAGATAGACGAGCATTGAACACAAGCTTTGCATCAATTCCAATCATTGCCAACTCACTGACCGCATGTCAGCTTCAGCAACCGGCCGCATCCCTGCATCGCTGTTACTTCGGCATCCCTCCCTGACACACTGACAGTTTTAAACGTCTTTGCTCATTACTAATCTCGAGTCTCGACGTTAAGGCGCATTATTAACTTTTCGCGCCTCTGCGCTATATACGTGCAAATTGTGTAAAGTGTCCTCCGTCTAGTCATTGTATCATATTACTTTGATTCTTGTCACGCGTGAAGATGACGTGTTGTTAAAGGACTGGCTTATATACACTGACAACATAAACATAAGACTTAAAACAGATTTGTTGTGAAATAAATAGATTAAATAGGCTACCCAAAGAAAACGTTTTCGAAACAATCACTTAGCACACATTGTAACGCTGTCATATATCTGCAAAATGTGACCATTCAGACAATAACAATTATCGTATAGTGTCAAAATAAATATGTTTTCAGAAACGTAGCCAGAAACACATTCGACGGTGAGCATTGATCATATCCACTAGAATGGAATGGCTTAGAACAGTAGCCATTTCAGATTCAGTTTGAAAACATAAATTCAAGTTTACACCAGACACACAACTTCAAATTATTCACATAAAGCGTAAACATGTCATAGGCGTCACCGTGTACGCGCTCTAGGTTCCTGCAGTTATAACGATCTCTTAGAAGAAATTAATCATTGATGCTGTGTGAGAAAAGAGGCCAAACTGCTAGTCTGCTACAGAGCATAAGATATCATGGCGGGATGGCGATTGGCTAAGACTCTAGGACAGTCATAGTATATATAGCTGTGTGCAATTAATGAGCTTAAGATGGCTGGTCGGGCATCAAGTATCTGTCGTGTCTGATTTCCCTGGCGACGGCGCCAGTCACGCCATGGCTTGGATAAATCACACCGCCGGGCGCCACTCATTCCTTGTGCATTGATGATGTGGTCTCTCCGTCCGTTCGTTGTAAAGTGTCCATCTGACCCACAGCTGCTATAACTATACACCTCAGTCCAACGTCGACGAGGCCGCCGGCTTTCAACGTTGTCGACTTTTATCTGCACGCTGAGCGCCGGCGTTCAAACTATGCGCCGTCCCAGTCGTCGTCGTCGTCGTCGTCGCGGTCGCCATCATTCTTTAGTTCCGCATTCATTCGCCCGACGTCGTCGTTCCGCTCACAGCTAACACCAGATGCAGCAGCTGTCTTCGCCTTCGGGAATCGCCGCAGCTGATAGACGATAGTTAGCGCCGATGCAACTTGTCTTCGTCCTCGTAGCCTACCCATCTTTTGTACGCGCCTCAGTTTTAGTCTTCCTTTTTTGTGGGACGACGACTAACAACTCGGTTCGAAAACATCTCGCTCGTTGGCTAAATCTTGTTTCGAATGAATGAATGAATGTCATTCGCCCGTCTCCATTCTGTTATTCTGTTTCATAAAAGCACCCGCTTAATGACTTGGTCTAACGATCTGGTCTGAACGATAAACGTTAAGTGTCGCAGTAAATTTCGCGAGTGAATTCCACACAAGAACTTCGTTAGCACTCAGCCCGTTACGCTGTGGCAACGTCTCCAGAATTAACTTCAAGGGCCTGTCGTTCCTGGAGGCGACCGCGACTATCTATTAGCAACCACAACCATCTACTGCGCGCGAGAAAAGCTGACCGAAAGTCATAAAGTCTCGGCTAGTTAACTGCAAGCAAGAAAAAAGTGCGTGCGATCTAATGCCACTTCGTTGGCAGACGCGAAAATGAAGCTTTCAAACAATACAGCATTACTGTTATAATTCTTGTTTTAACTTTTAAAGGCTGCTATGTACTAAGTTTTAAATTTCAAATTCTGGTACAGGCCCATACTTTAAGTTGCATTTGCTGTCTTTTTTATATTTCAAGCCACTTTTTTCTTGTGTGTGTTACTGGTAAGCCGAAAGTTAAACTCTTCCGCGGTCGTAAGGCTGCGTCAGGAGAAAACAAACATCGCTGCTTTCGTCTGCACGTTGTCCTCTAGCTGTATATTTGTCCAAGGTTATTTGTTTAATAAAGATGAATATACAGGGTGGGTCAATAAAAAACGTGGCACTTTACTTTTGTTCATATCTTCGCCAACTATTGACCGATTTTTGAATTTTTTTCACTGGCACACTCTGCTGACAATTTGCAATAATGTGATTATTATATTTCCCACCACACCATAAATGTGTATTTACGCTACTTTGTGAAATATAAATGAAATATGAATGTATAGCGATAATAACAAACATTTTGGTGAAGTTAAAAAACACTTCAGATCAACATTGAGATAAATGATCTATATGACAATAGACTGTCTATGTCTAACACAGTCTAGTGTCATACGGGCCATTTACCTCAATGTTAATTTGAAGTGTTTTTTTCATTTATCTCAATTTTTGTTATTATCGTTAGTTTTTACTGATATTTATATTTTACGAGATAATGTACAGCCGCATTTAGGGTGTGGTGGGATATATAATAATTCAGGAATGTGGTCTCGGTCGAGACGTCTCGGTCTCGAGACGGTCTCGAGACATGTTAACGTCTCGTCTCGGTCTCATCTCGGTCTCGGAGCAATATGTCTCGGTCTCGGCCCAGTAGGTCTCTCGAGACGTAGGCGCGCGCCGTGCATACTGTAGCTGCAGTTAGAGCGATACTAACCAGCATGACATTTTTGACTTAGACATATTAGTTTCCAGTGTTTTTACTTTTTCATTTACTTATTTATCACAAAGCAGACTTATGTCATGCCAGTTTTTTTCGTGATAAAATAACCTACTTGCAATGAAGATAAAGTGTATGATGTCAGAATGAATACTTTCAGAACAATGTAGACGACGTATAAGGCTGTAGTTTACTAATTTCAGTTGCTTGCAAATTGCGATAAACATAATGACTCATGTCTACAGCACCGCAGTTGCAATTCTTTATGGTGCAAGCCGTTAATTATTCAGTGATAATTGTCAAAATAAAGTGCAAATCCCACAATATCACAAATAGAAAACGCTTACCTGGTGCAAGTTAATTAATTCGTATTGCCAATGTCATTGCCAATGTGTTTCACCAAACGTCACAAAAAACGTCTTGGCGAGACGTTGAAACTCCCGAGGCTCTCGAGAGTCTCGAGAGCTTCAAGGTCTCGGCCAGCGTCTCGGAAGCTACAACGTCTCGTCTCGGTCTCGTCTCTGATTTTAAACGTCTCGTCTCGGTCTCGGCTCAGAAGGTCTCGTGCACACCCCTGTAATAATTACATTATTGCAAATTGTCTGCAGAGTGTGCCGGTAAAAAAATTGTAAAATCGGTCAATAATTGGCGTAAATGTGGAGAAAAGTAAAGTGCCACATTTTTTATGATTCACGGTGTAGTAATTTAATACTTGGTGCGCTACATATGCAGTTACTGGTCGAGTTGTAGTCTCGAAAGGGTTGTGTTAGACGGAGTTCTGTTCTACCCTGGAGGAGACGCCGTGCTCGTTACTAGCACGTAGCAACCACCGAGGACTCATCATTCTGTCTGTCATTCTGTCAGTCAGTGATGAGTGAATGCGTTGGCATCACGTCTGATATGTCCACGTGTCGCCTGCTGCACGGACGGATGGACGACGGCTGCCGATGCAGACATGCAAGCAGCACCACCAGCAGCAGCATTGAGAAAGCGCGGGAGCTTGGAGACGTGACCCGGCGGACACTGGCAGCGGTCAGCGGTCAGTGAACGCATCTGTCGCTGTCTAATTGCGTCCAATCCGCCGCCCGTCAACACCGTCGACATGACCTCACCAGCAGCAACCTCAAAGCTGATCCACTCGCGACGAATTACGCTCCTTGACTGTCCACCTATGGACTCTTTCCTATATACTAGCATTACATACTACAGAAGTTCATGGTCCTGCGGTGCCGTCTGTCCAGCCAGGCACTGGTCGTAGTGGTCACCAGCTGCTTACTGTTGCCGCATTCGCTTTTCAGCACCGAGTCACCGACCTATCATTTTTCAAACTTTTTGGTCACGTCGCTCGTCTTAACGGTAATGTTCCGACATCAACTGCACTTACTGCATGTTGTGCCTCCTCAAAAGACGGCAGACTATGCATCGGACTCCTTATGCAAGCGACCACCAGGGCGACGTCCAAGCACGTCCTGCTTCAACCAAGTTGCAGGACACTGAACTTTCCGCCACTGATACACTGACGTCGGCTCACGGTGACAGATCGCGCCTGATCGTACACTGTTGACGATAGTAAAATTTGGCGACGGATGACTGTGCAAACAGCGATTGCGGACGTTTTGTGCAATATTAGTCCCGGGCTATATTTGCTAAATATATTTTAAAATGATGAGGTTCGATCGCTATTTAAAGCACGGCTAATCAATGAAACTATGCCTATACGATTGATCCGAAAAAAACACGAAACAGGGCGGCAACTCGACCAGTTCTGAGTTCAGTTCTTTGGCGGCTCTTTTCATATCGGTGATAAACGTCGTCGCGACGACCGACCGACCGAACTAACCAGCTTAGCTGTTACTTACTTGATGAGTCGGTGCGCTGGCGGGGACGTCGTCGACTAAAATCAGAAGAAGGGTCGGCCGGTCACTCAAACGAACTCGGTGGCATCGACTGGGCTAAGAAGATTTCATAATACAGAGAGGTCGGCTGGCCGATGGCCACACACACACACACACACACACACACACAAATCGCTGTACTACAATCTCGTTGTTCGTTCTTCATTCGTTCATCCACTTCATGCGACGGACTCGCCCGTAGCTTATCTGCCTAACGTATGGCCACCGACATCGCTCTCTCGCAGCTCAATATCTCTGCCGCTCGTCCCATTCTTTCAATCTCGCTTCATCCATCCAGTCAGCCTCGTAGCTTTCACGTCTACTTAGCTCTTCGATCATACGTCGTGTCAGATGCGTGCCTGCGATCTCCCACGATGCTATAGTTAGTTAGTAACGGCAAACTCGTATATTGACAGAAAACTGAAACCTATAGCACAGAAAATGTCAGCGGCGTCGTCGGTTAAAAAACTGAACGGAGCAGAAAGTTGCAATTTTCCCACAACAGCTGCAAATTTTCGACAGAAAAGATTATGAGTGCTCAAAATTTAAATATTTTCCTCAATTTTTTTTGCAAAATGAAGATTTTTTGGTCCCACATTTTTCATTTTTGGAAGAAAATTTTTCGACAAAAAATTTCTGACAATTTTCCGACAGTTCAAAATTTAAAACGGGAGCGATTAGAATTGCCTCTTTGTTTTCTTCGCTTCTGCCACGTGTTATTTGTTTTCGTTGTTTTGTTTCAAGATTTTATGCACGTGTTTAATAGTGTTTAGCGTACTTGTAGATTCTTTTGTGATTTCAGTATTGTTTGTCTTATTTCGTACAGTGGTCCTGTGCAACGTTTGTTTCGTGTATTTTACGGTGTATAGATGATGTTCACAGCACTGAAATTATCGAAATGAGACGCAAATAATAGCAGTGACACGAGCCGGCTGAACGCATGCGACAAAGAAGTTTAAGTCGCATCTGTACGAAGTTCACGTACTGCGTTTGCACTGTTCGTTAAAGCTGCACTTTGCACTGATTTCCTGCTGGCGCGCGACGTCAGTAAACCTAAAAGCATTCGCATTAGATATTAGCGAGTGTTTGAGTGGCGTAAGACACTGTCGTCGCAACCTTCGTGCAGTCTGTTGCCGACGTCCGAACTGCGCATGTGCGGCGCGACAGTCATTGATTTTTGCAATCCACCGAATAACAGACCGTACGTCAAGTCCGCTTTGACGGATCTGCAGTCCCCCGCTGACCCTACCGGTCCCCGATCTCTCTTTTTCCCACCGGAGAATCGTAATTTCTTCAACGGCAATCACTTAGGCCCATGTCCGAAAAGTCGCGTTCGTATAACCGACAAAGCTGTTCACTGACGCTTGCAGGGCTGCTGTTGATTCTCAGAGTTTGGCATTATTAGTAGGCCTACCAGGAATATGTCAGTGTTGGTTATTCACTGCCGTTTACAATGACAATAAAATTATTTCATACGGTATAAATGTTAAAGAAATATTGTATGAAGTATACACTGCCATGTTTATAGGACAGTTAATAGCGAAATTTACAAAGTAAAGTGTGTGCAAGAACTGTAGGCTCGTATTAGTGGTTCTGGTCCACTATGGCTAGACACATGTTACCCATATGCATCTCTAACTCTAAACCTAACATTAACCGTAACCCTAACTTTAACTGAACCCTAACCCTAAACGAAAGTCGTCACGTCAAATACTACTGGTTCAAAGGATGCAACCTCATTATTCTCCTGTTTGGGTTCACCACGGCGCCACCGGAACCGTTTTTTGCTTTAGCGGACTTTGGCCATACAGCGGTCTGACTTATATATACTATTAGCAAGCTTGCGATCGTGTGTGAACGTAATGTAAAAAAGCAGTGATTGCAAGTAGAAGTGAATTTAATTAAGCGCGGCTATTCACTACCACTCTCTCAATATAGACCTACGCAATACGTGCTCCATGATTAGACTTATCGTTAGTTCTCTGAAAGAATCCTCCATAATCGCCTGAAGCTATACGACGACGAAAAGCTAGCCCGACGAGTGGCGTTTAGCGGCACAAGTATACGATGCGTGCACTGCAACGTTGTGGGGGGGTATGATAAAACTGATGATCCTTGGTTCACAAAAAATGTTACACTTTGCCGCTAATGTTATTTTTCATTTTATACACGCAAACAGGTGTAGCCTGTGTTACTTGTTCGGTTACCGTGCTTGTTGTGGGCCTGAGGATGCCCCGTCCTCGTTTCCTATTTCACTCGATGCTTCCGACGTCTCATTTAACCTCGACCTGCTTTGTCTTCTGGAGAATTTCCTGTGGGCACCCACGGCGACCATTCTGTTATCGGTAATACAAAAGCGCAGAACCAGAATAGTAGGCAACGTGTTGTAATTAGCCGCTTGGCATGCAATGGCTGACGTCACTGAAACGTGCCATGATAACACCATCAACACCATCATCATCATCATCATCATCAGCAGCAGCAGCAGCTGAACGACTGCTGCCAATTACCAGGTCGACAGCGATAGTACTGAAGCGTTGTTACCATTCTCTACTGCTTGAGCGATTGCACGACATTACTATGCGACGTATGGTCTCGCGCCTATATATCACCGACACATCTATCACTTAGTTTTGTTAAACGTGATAAATTACTTTACATTGAGTTGTTGCCGCGGATAGCCGGATACATATTGCAATGTAATTTATAACGATAGCCGTAAACGTTTTTTTTCACGAAATGTCAGCGTATGTGTTACTGTGTTTTGTCTACTTTACACAAAAAGTAAGCTACTATTAGCATTATAACTTTTATAACTTTTAGCTTTATTAGCTTTTAACTTTTAATTTTGGCAAATGTGGTCCGATTTTAATTTTTTCAACTTATGCATTTAATAACAATGATCAGGTAGAAACAAGCACTGCTATTTTACCTCAAATATGTTGCAAAAGTATAAAAAATTTTTGAAATCTAATTTAATATAATTTAAAAACAATTTGATATAGCGCCATTGTCACAATAACTGCGAATTAGAAACGCCAATCGGACTACATTTGCGAAAGTTATCATAAAAAAGTGGTTGACTTTTTGTAGGACGCAGTGTATAACTCTGTAGTTTTTTTTCCAGGAGCCTAAATAAGATAAAATTGTAACACATAAAAAATTTGGTGCTCATGGTCAGTAGCAGTTACTGTATAAATGTTAACTCGTCTAGCTACTACGCAGTAGAAACACAACAAAACACGAATATGACGCATAAAACGAGAAAAATAGTAAGCTACCACTAAACAGTACGTTTAGGCCTATTAGTAAGTAAGTAGAACGTAAATTCATATAGCACATCTCATTAAACAAATTCTAATGCGCAGAACTATATAAACGTATCAAATTTAAAAATCGCGAGATACGCTAGCCTATATAAATTTACGTTTTATTTGTTTACTAATAGGCCTATTTTATGCGTGTGTTTCTTTAAATAATACGAGTGTGATAGTCATTTTGCTACAGATCACTCCAATGACTTACCGTGGTTAGTTGCCAGAAGATGAGGCAAAACAGCGAGTAGTGTCAGAAAAAAAGTCCAGGCAATCACCATCGGTTTCATCCTAATCTTGACCTCGAAAGTGACCTTGAACGTGACCTTGTGACGTAACGCGACGACGAAGCAGTTCAGGGTAGCGGTGGTTTGCGGTAAGTCGAATACACCAACACATGGCGACGTTTGCCGTTGCACCTCCAGTTTGTGGTCAGACGCCGACAGCGGATAACTAGCGGCATCAAGCACCAGACGTATGCACTGCACTGCAGCTGGTCGGGTAAACCAACGACCGAACAAACAAACGTTGACTAACAGTGTGACAGACAGACAGATACAGACAGACAGACGGCGTCTTGATGGCGAAGCGACGGATAGACATTGGCGCGTCACCGGTGATCAGTAGCCGCAGCCTCAGTCTGATGCGGAGCTCAACATCACGCACTGTGAACCGTCATCGTGCAGCACTGCTGCTGCTGCTGCTACTGCTGCACAGTCTACGTACGCTACACTTTCTGCTAGTGTCCGACATTCACTTTATTTAACATTTTGTTGCGGAGAATGTAGCAAACAATGGACGCAGATAGCAGAATGCTTCGCGCGTCTTAGCCATCGTCTAGGCGTCCGTCCGTCTGTCTGTCCGTCACATTGCGGTATTTTTGTCAGAACAACGCAGGCTAGGATCATGAGATTTTCACTGTGGGTCGTCACAAGGATCTAGTTTATCGTAACAAAATTTCGAACCCGTAGGTGCGGGAGTTCCGCTCGAACGAGAGCGTCAAAGACGGGTACCCCCACTGAAAACGTTATTTTGCCGTTATTGGCTCGTATAGTGTGAAAACGGTTGCAGATAGGTACAGACATGCTGCTTATCATAACAAGCACTGTTGACAGGCTTTTTAGATTTATTAACATCGATGACCTAAAACAACCTTGAACCCTCCAAAAGAGGGTTTTAGTGAATTTTTCGCAATTTTTGGACGCAGCGCAGATTTCAACACTTAACTTCGACGAAATGGCTGGAGATAGACCAAAACAACCTGCATATAAGATTTTTAACATTAAACAAAGATTTTAGCAGTCCAAGTCCTGACCCCCCAGGTTCAATGAGGCTGTCGTAGCTACCCTTTTAAAAAGTAGTTATTTTACCGCAATTATCTCGCGTAGTGTGAAAACGGTTGCAGATAGGCACAGACATGCAGCTCATTATAACAAGCAATAGTGACATGCTTTTTATTGCTATTAACGTCGATGACCTTGAACGACCTTAAACCTCAAAATAGGGGGCTTTAGTGATTTTTTGCGAATTCCGGCTGCGACACACATTTTAAGAGTGAATTGCGCCGAAATAGCTGGAGATGAACCTGCAAAATTTGCGTATGACTTTATTAGCATAGAACGTACATTTTTAAGAATCTAAGTTTCGATCTCTTAAATTCTAGGAGCCTTCCGTACGGAAGCCTCAAATTTAAGTACTCTTTCAAGATGCATTAATATTTTATTGCTGTAGGCCTACACTGATTGCCATAGTGGCAGAACCGCTGCTATCGAGCGTCACGTGAGCTTTGCTCAAATTACTTGTCACGTGTTACGGCTCGTTAGAAATTGTGTGCGTTATTAGTATTATTATCATTACTATTATCTGAGGAAATATAAAATTAGCTATTTATTTAACGAAAAGCTTTCAGCTTCTAGAGGCCCTCGGACCAGGGGCTCTGCCTTTGGACCCCACTGGGGCGCAGCCGCACTCCTAACGTATTTCCTCGAAATGCTTGCTACTTCCCCCAACGCTAAGGTGTATAAATGAAACCCTAACAAGGCCAAACGACGCAGCTCGACATGTTCTCCTTCCAGCAGATAATCACAACAACAGTATCATAATAACGTCGAAATATGTTATGTTAACAGAAGCCATTGGCTCTGTCCGTGCAATGCTTGGGTATCGCCAGATGCTGCTACTGCTGCTGCTGGTGAACGGACTGCGCTCAGTGAAGCGCAATGCCGCGTCAGTGATGCGTGTAACAGACACTGCGGTCTGGCAGAGTCCACTCCAGATGTCTCATAGTTGCTGGTCGGACACTTGCAGCAGTAACTCCGTGCCTACTAATAAGCGACAGGCTTATAACAAAAACGAGACTTTTTCATATGAGTGTGGTTTTCTGGTAATAAGTTAATTGCACATAATAATTTGGGCCGCGAAAAGCCTGTTGACTTACTTGTGTGAGATAACATTAACAGTGAAATTACTATATACACATTTGGTAACTTGAAAATCTTGTTCGTTGACAAAATCGTTTTGCATCCATCAAGCGCCGATAGAAAAACAACTTTTGTATTTATAAAAAAACTCAGAAAATTTAATAAGTAATCGTAGTATCAGCATTCAAATTCACTGAAAATGAATACATTAACAGTAATAATAATAATTTACCGAGCATGACTTTTGTTTTTGCGTGTTGCTATACGAATTAGTGAAATTGTGATCGTTCATTCAACTTAATTTTTTTTGCAATTTAGCATGCTGATGATTTAGATTAAAACTGTAATTGTTCATTAATTTGTCTAAGCCCCGATACTGACAATGGCTAAGTGTTTGCATTTAGTTCTGGCGTTTGCAGCATGACGCTTTCTGCACTGCTAAAAGCATATTTTCCAGATTATGCGCCTGTGATTCCTACGCAGTGGCTCTGTACACATTGATCGATCGATCGAATGTTACATACGTTATAGAAGGAAGAAATGTATGCTACCTTCGCACTCTATGCGCTGAAATTAACAGCGTATCCTCAAATTATTAATTCAATGTCAAGTTATAGAACCAAAAACAGATTGTAATACGAAATATATTGAACAGCAATTGTTTCCGGCTTATGAGTGTTAGAACGGGAACAGCCCATCAGGACAAATTTTAATAAAAGGAATCACATTATAGAACGAAAACTGTAAAACTTGTTTAGTAATAGAATGCGGTGTCGCCACGTAACATGTTGTTGCTGTTAATTACTTATAAATGTACAAAACATAAGTTTATACACTTGTTAACGGCAACATTTAAGGACTTGCACATCGAAAACAGCAAAAATTACAAAAGGTAATATTGCCCGCATCACACTGACTGTGTGTCAATGTGCTGCTGAACAATATCTATTAGGAACTAAGTTTAACCCTGACCTTCACCTTAGCAATGCTCAGACAGCTAGGAAAAGTCCAATGTTTATATTTTTTATAAGTAGCTGACGTCCTAACAGCCATGACGCCTCGCTATACCAAACATTCAGCACCAAACGACCTTTGAGAATACTTTTCCTACAATAACAGCAACCGATTAGCTATTCGTTAAATTAGCTTCTCTCCATATGTTACGCGTGCTATACACCGTGTCAGTAATTTGGAAAAAAAACATCCCGGACATTTTCAATTATAACTCAAAGAAGGATTATCAAATTTTAATAGTTTTTGACACCAATATTTCTGACACAACTGACAATCAAATAATTGTTTAATTTTTCACCGCACCCATTGTTTGCTTTTGCACTACCTGGGGAAACAAAATCAACGAAATATTGCATTTTTATCATATTTTGCCTGTTTGGGTTTTCCCATGTAGTTGCAGAAGCAGACATTTGGAGAAGTGAAAACTAAAACAGTCATTTGATGGCAAGTAGTGTCAGAAGTGTTTGCACCAAAAATTGTTAAAATCTGTCAATTTTTCTCCAAGTCACAATCGATAATGTTGGGGATGCTATTTAACTTATTTTCGTTCATTTTAACTCATATTTTGTGGGTTCTGTTTTTCCTCAGGTAGTACAGAAACAGACACTTGGTAAGGTGAAATCCTAAACGATCATTTAGTAAACAGTTGTGCCAGAAAATATTTGTAGTAATAATTATTGCAAATGAATATCTTTTCTTCAAGTGACAGTTGATAATGTTCGGGATGTTTTTTTCCCGGACACGGTGTATATCCAGTTAATCCGTTACTTTACTGTCACTTAACGCAATTTCTCATCAAACTTTCCAGCGACAAACGTACCGTTATTTGCTAAACCATGACTGTATAAAACATAACTATAGAGAGGGACTTTTCGGTACTTTTATGATATTTTGTTTATTTGACGTTAAAACTAAAATGAATAGATAACGTTTTATATAACGTCAGCAAACTCGCTCGTTTTGTAACTGTCGTTTTGAGTTTGTGTTTATAGTACCGTTCTGTGCCTGCTTTTTGCTGTTTTACTACAAAAAAGTTTGTATAATTTGTTTTCCACTTGCGCTCTTTCGACACAAACATGTGTAGCATTTATAGACTCTTAACTAAGGAGCACATCAACACTTGTTGATTGTTTTCTTTTATCTTAATCTGCATTTTATTACACACAGCTAAGTTTTTACTTAAGTGTCTAAACAACATCAAACTTCAAACTGTGCAATAATATATTTTACTCGGAGAATCTACCAGCGCTGAGTTTAGGAGCGTGCGCGCAGCACCCCCAACAGCGGGATACAGAGCTTGCTAATTAACGAGCAAAAATAATGTTTACATTCATCTGAATAAACAACAAATTACGCGTAAAAGTGCAAGGTAATTCAGGCCACATAAAGAAAATGTGTTGTGAGGAAACACCGAGTCAATGTAGACTACACGGCATTGTAAAAGGCCGTGTTACTCAAACTGAGAACAGTTTAGCGGCAAACTGAACGCCTACGACGATTAATAAATCTTATTGTGTGGTCGCCATAATAATCCGCGCTATGAGTCTTGCTGTCCATCCGTCTGTACGTCCATCCGTCCGTTTGTCTGTCCGTCCGTCCAGCACGGGCTTTTAACTCAAAAAAGAAAACGCGTAGAAAACCTGAAATTGGTATGAATGTTGTCCAAGGGGTCGGGTATAACGGGTATATTAATGGACCAACGTAAATTGTTGTTTTGGCTACAAACTCGTCGTTCTGATAATGCAATTTTACGAAAAACGACAGTGCTGAACCACAATGAGTTTGTAGCCGTGTGTGCCAAATACAGTCATGATGTCAATTTGATGACAGCTAAGAAAATAAAAAGCATGCTATGGGAAAATTTTGCATGTGCTGTTTTATTTTGATTTTGACTTTTTTCATTTTATAATGTGTATTTTAGTGTACGTTTTTTAATGTAGGCCTACTTTAACTTTAGAATTTTATGTTGCTTGTTTGCGTGTGTTTTTAACTGTATAAAACTATGTGATGTGCTGCCTTGCTGGTGTAATAAATAATGTTGATAACAGGTGCGCCAATTTTGAGTTTGAAAAATAAAAAAAAATCAGACGAACGGCCGCAGAATATGTCGGCTTTGAGCCAGCATAGTTTTCTAGTTTTTTAAAGTTTTTTTTCTTGTTTTTAAATTCTGTTATCGTCCTCATTACTTTTATTTTATTCCGTCCATTTCTGTTTCAGTTTGCAGTTCTCGTGCTCAGATGACAACCGTGAGGCTGTGAGTCGGAGGTAGCGAGAACGAGCATTGTGTAGACAGTAGATGGCGCTATTGCTGGCTGAGTCGCTCACAACAGTCACAACAGTCAACTGCTACTTTATACGCTGTTATCACTACATATTGCTGGCTGTGTGGTACAGTGTAGAATAGTTTTACGTAGTCGCGAAGGTCGTGAGCTCGGTTCGTTACAGCTGCTTGGATTTCTTGATGATGACGTTCGGAGCTGACGGCGTGCGTCCACGATGCCTCCGCCACCAACGTTTAGTCGACGCGCAGACGCCGTCGTGTTGCTACCCGCTGCAGTTGAGTTACAGAAGCGCAACGTCTTAGCGTACAGGTGACCTAACAACCAGCATCCCAACGCCGCACAAGTAATGGTGTATATAGCTTTTAACGAAAGTCCATTTCAGAGCTACGGAGCATCACCTGTCGTATGGGAACACACAGTGTTACCTGCCACCCAAAACAGGTCAACGCGCCCCGCCTTAACCCGAGCCAGATAGGCCGGTACTCGGTTTACCTACCCCGTAGGGATGGAAGGTTGAGTTGACCTAGGCGGCTGGTTACGTACTAAAGAGTGACATGGGGATGAAGTAACATTTCCATCTCCACTCCATCCCGACGCATGCTGTCCCCATCCCCATCTCCATCCCCATCGTTGTGTTGATGAAAATAATTGCCGCTAATAATCCGCACATTTTACTACTCTTGGTTACTAATGTACTGCAAATAAATAACATTTTTACGCGCGATAGCAGAATGCATCGCGCGTCTTAGCCATCGTCTAGGCGTCTGTCCGTCCGTCCGTTTTTCCGTCACGCTCGTGATCTGTATCAAAACGGCGCAAGCTAAAATAACGAAATTTTTACTGTTGGCTGCCCCAAGGACTCCAGTTTATCGTGACAAAATCTCGTGTCCCTGGGTGAAGGGGTTCTCCTCGAACAAGGGCGTCAAAAAGGGTACCCCAGCCTTAAAACGTTATTTTTTCCGCTATTGGCTCTTCTAGTGTAAAAACGGTTGCAGATAGGTACAGACATGTTGCTTATCATAACAAGTACTTGTCACGAGCTTTTTAATTTTATCAACATCGATGACCTTGAACGATCTTGAATCCCCAAAGGGGGGCTTTTAGTGAATGTTTCGCAATTTTGGGCTGCAGCGCACATTTAAAGAGTGAACGGCGACGAAATGCCTAAAAATAAACCAAGACAACCTGCGTATGAAATTTTCAGCATTAAACGCAGATTTTAGAAGTTCAAGTGCCGACCCCTTAGGTTCGAGGAGGCCTGCCCACGCGAGCGTAAAAGAGGGGGTATTTCACTAAAAAGTGGTTATTTTACTGATATTGCTTCGTCTAGCATGAAAACAGTTGCAGATGGGCACAGACATCCTGTCTATGATAACAAGCACTAGTGACGAGCTTCTTAGGAGTGTCAACATCGATGACCTTGAATGACTTTGTTTTTAGTAATTTTTTTGCCATTTCTGGTTGCGACACACATTTTAAGAGTGAATTGTGTACAGAATTATTATTATTTTATTGCATGCTGTACACTGATTGCCAAAGTAGTAGGACTACTGCCATCGCGCGTCACGTAGCTTTGCTAAAATTACTTGTACAACGCCCCACGCTATCAGTGTACAAAACACAAATTATCCACATTTCGAAACATGCCATGCGATGTACCAGTACTACTTAGTGAAATGTATTATCCCCACATGTATTTTTACAGCAACAACTACAGACGAAAGTTGTACCGTAGTTGTCCCCATTACCGCCGCAATTACCGCAGTTACCGCGGTATTACCGCCGTCCCCATCTTTATGTCACTTTTTATTACGTACCAAGATGGTTTATCTGTCCGCAGACAGTCACCCATCCAAGTACTAACCCAGCCCGGAGTAGAGCAACTTCGTTGATCGGACAGAATGCATTACCGCTGTCCCAGACCACCAAATCCACAACAAGTCGAATTGCCGCGATGATGCGATTATCAACGTCAATTAAAGACAAGACAACTTACTTACTTACCCACGGCACGATGCGATCCGATCTCAAGTGAAAGTAGAGCAGCTTTTTTAGTTGCTTAAATCTGTGTTTATTGTAGACAGACTGGTCAAGATGTAGACGCTGAACAAAACCGTTATCTCCACTGTCATCGTGGCAAGTGAACAGCAGACAGTTATTTTTTGCCTGTGGAAAAATTTTTTTTTTGTCGGACAATTTTCTTCCAAGGCACAGTATATTTATTTGGCAGCCGCGTTCTTTTAAACATACAAAATGTGGCGGCATAATCCCCTTTTGGGAAAATTTGGGATAAGATTAAAGCTTTCAGCACCCATAATCTTTTGTCTTTAGGGGCTGCCTATCAAAAAATTGTAAAAAAGTGCAACTTCCTGCCGCTCTTACTTTTTTAACCCACGACGCCGCTGTATTTGTGTCATCAAGTTGAAATTTATGAGTACTCACATTCAGATCTATGTTAGCTGCCAGAATCAGACAATTGGTTAAGCAATTGTCTAGCTAAAATCTCGGATAATTGTCTGCACTGGTGGTCGAGGTTGCCCGGTGCTGTAGCGGCGTGTGTGGCGGTCGGTGCGCGAATTACAGACCAACCCAGACAATTATTAAGCGGAGTTCTAGTTGCTCGGCAGACGTCGTCGCCGCCGTAAATCTGCACGCTAAAACTGCACTTTCGACACCGCACACGACGTCCACGCCCACACACGTCGTCGACGATGCGTTTTTATCCCCGCAGCCAGTCTCGCGTGCTGATGGCTATACTATAAGGAACGTGTTGCGAGTAAGAACCGCGGTCATGTCACTGGCTCTAAGCAGCAGCATCTTCTTCCAGTATTCGCATATCCCGTGCACTAGTTGCATCGTTATTGCATTAATTGCGCATCGGCGAACATAACACTTTCTTTGAGCACCCAATGATACTTCCACGAAGTTTGGCACACTATGCGTCATTTCTGTGTATTAATCCAGACGTGAACTTGACATGTTCTCACCACGAACACCACCGGTCTTGACTTTGACTATTAAGTTAGACACGACATTTGCTGAGGCTTACGCAGACTTGGGCCCATCAGAACAGAAACCCCTTTAAACAAAAAAAATCGTTCTATTGGGACGAATGCTGTCGTTCTAACACAATTCGTTTTATGGGTTTTCGTTTTGATAGGTTGGTCCTCTCACGCAAGTCGTCTTCACTAACTTTACACCATTCGAAACAACTAGCTACTATCTACTTCAAAACTTTTTAGCAGGTGTTTAAGTGAGCTGTGCGTTTAAGCTTTTTAATTTGCGTTGCAAAACTGCCAGGTAAGCTTATCTATTTTATCAGTTGGTATGGTAGTTGAGTATCCGTGACAAAAATGCAGAAGCTTTTTATTGGCGTATAAAAACGTGACGAGTGTTCGTTACGACGGCTTACGTACGGTAGTTATGGTTGAAGATGCCGTAGATGATGGGGTTGCAGCAGCTGGACACGTAGACGAGTATCTGTGCTGCTGTGTTGGCGTAGATAAAAACCGTCGTGTAGTTGGGCGACGGCATCGTCCCGTCCTCCTGCTTCCTCTCATGGATCTTTAGCGACATCATCTCAACCACGTGGTACGGCAGCTGACATCCCACAAACACGCCTACTACGACAATCACCAGCCTGGCCATGGCCATGGGACCAAAGGCCGGTGTCAGACGCTGGCGGCCACCACCTTGACTACCAGTACTACCACTACGACCAGTGGTGCTGGCGTGATGTCGGTTACAGCGACGGCGAAGTCTGTACAGCAGGATGGCGTTGGCGCCGGTGATGACTACCAGCGGCACGGCTAGTCCGAGTATCAGTTGTAAGTAGGTCCACGCACGGTCCAATGGCACGGTCTGCTGCTGCAATCCACAGCCACGCCGACCCGCAGTCGACGTCTTGACCATGGCGTTGGTAGCGTACGGCAGCGAGACGAGCAGAGAGACCAGCCAGATACAGACACATACGCTGATACCCACCGGCACACGTCGTACCGCCGCCGTGTTGTGATAGCTGGCCAGACACCGGTCAACGCTGAGAGCCACCAGCGTCAGTATGCCGGTGTACTTGTTGGACTCGCGGAACAGGTTGGTGATCCGGCAGACGTGCTCGCCAAACATCCAGTCGGACGTGTAACTGGACACGCAAAGGAACGGCAGCGTGCACAGCAGCAGTTCGTCCGCCACAGCCAGGTTCAGCATGTAATAGTTACTGATCGACTTGTTGCGTATCTTCGAATATCTACACAAACATCATCGTTGTACAAAACATCAGTTTATACACTTGCTAAAGGCAACATTTAAAAACTAGCACATCGAAAACAGCAAAAATTACGAAAGGTGATATTGCCCGTATCGCATTGACTGTGTGTCATTGTGCTGCTGAATGATATCACCTTTTGTAATTTTTGCTGTTTTCGATGTGCTAGTCTTTAAACGTTGCCGTTAACAAGTGTATAAACTAATGTTTTGCACATTTATATTTGCTGTTTTATTACTAAAATACTGTTTTCCTATTGGTGATCAGTTACAAAGATATCGGGCCTCAGATATTTTACAGTAGTTAAGCCGCTTATAACTAATAGGCATTCTGTTACTTACTACCTACTGGTGTGACTGAACAAAGCAGACGACACGCGTCAGGCGTGACATCACCGCTGGCCTGCATTGCTAACAATATTGGACAAAATTTCCTTTATATCCACAAAATGGCCATATAAATAAACAAACTAATATTGCACACATCATCCGCTTAATAAAGGCTCGAAAAACACATCTATGATGCTAATTTAACTAATCGTATTATTGCAGTTACAGTATTCGACCGTTGCGTAAAATGGCCGGCCACAAACGTCTAGTCAAGTCAAAACTCAAGACTAAAGTCTAAGCTCAGCTCGTACTTAGGCTTATGCAAACCCAGTTCTAACCAATTTTTGGCCAAATTCCACAAATTTCGTTGCCATGGCAATGATCGGCGGCCGTGGTAGACTGACTGGAATCATTTATTTGCCCGACTCCCAAAACCCCCTGTTAGATGCAAAGATCTCGGTAATATCTCGTACATATGCCGAGTTATAGCCCATTTTGTCCCAAATTTCGTTACCATGGCAACCAGGAAGAGTCCGGGGTAAATATCAATGACACCATTAGATTGGCCAACCCCAAAAACCATACCCTAGAACCAAAAATTACGACACTCTTATACAGAGCTGGAGTTATGACCGTTTAAAGAATTGTTTAATTTTCCCTATAAGCGCTATTGTAATTTTTTTCGATTTTTTCTGATAAATAAATTAAATATTAAATTTTAATTTTATAATTCCAAAAGGCACACCCTTGCCTGATACCGCATTGTTTAAGCCATCGCGTGCAAAAATCCACCGAAGGGTCTGACCTGTAGGTGAGTCAGTGAAAAAAGGTATATGTATAGCTAGAAAAATTTTTGCGTGTATTTCACCTATTTGCCGAGAAACCCCCCTTGGGCAGATTTACATGAAATTTTGCTTAAGGAGTCATCTGGCCGACTTAATCGACTGTGCCAAATTTTATCAAAATCGGATCAGGGGTTTTGATTTTGTAGGAGGTCGAATTTTTGGCTTTCGCATAGGGAAGAGAAATCGCCGTTAACACAGGTCTTGAACTAGAGTTCAGCCTGTGATGGTTCACCTGTCCGCAGACAGTTACCCATCCAAGTAGTAACCACTTGATAGTGACCCGACCGTTAATCAAACCTATGACCTTTGATCGTAACTCTGATACGGTGATACCCCACCGTTACACCGCCAATCGTCCGCTTTATCCGCTGATCATAGACGTGACAAACCTTTTATCAGAAAAAAAGGTCATTGCATTTTGACCCCTAACAAAATAACGTCTTATACCAAACTCCGAACTATTCTACAAAATTTTATTTAGCTCCACTAATCGTAGCCTGAATTAACCAGACAAGAGCCAAAAGAGGTGCTGTCGGTCGGTATATGGTTGTACGTACTTGAGCACGATGGTGATGACGAGCGTGTTGCCAAACACACCGAACAGAAACACGATTGGATAAGTGATCAGAAGGAAATAGTGCGGGTCACCGTGTCGCCAGGTTTCGTTAGACGCTGTAGTCACGCCGAGTTCTGAGTTCGAAGTAGTCGTCTCCATGTTGGTCGTCGCGCGTTATACTAAGGCCTAGGCCTACTGCTCAAAGAACCAACTCCGCAACCAGCAGCGACGACTGCGCAGTTTAACTGCACCACGAGGCAACTGCGACCGCATGATAGCCCGCTCCAATGCCTGGAATGCTACGCTGCGGAGACGAAAAAAAAATAATTATAAAAAATAACAGCAATGATTGATAACAATGAAAAGTTATCTGAGTTGGTATCTCACCAAAGCATCATAGACTGCAACAAATCTTACGAGTAAAATAAATCGTTTCCGATCAGAGATCAAGCAGCAATAACATCCAAACGTTCGAGGGCTAGATAATGATGAAGAAATTCGTTTGATTTTGTTTTACTCCCCCAAATTGACCTTCAGAGAAGATTGTTTCGCGTTTATTGTCTGTCCAAGAACAAAGTATAAAATCATTTGAGTGTCCTTGCGTGCGTCCGTGCGTCCGTGCGTCCAACTTTTCTTAAGCTATCTTCCTTCAGTGGGAAAACAGTGTAACGTCATTTAACGTACGAGTATAAAGCGTCGATCAAACTCGTTCGCCAACAAAAGAGATGAGGCGCTAAACGCATTTGTAAAGAGTTTCCTAACAAAAATTGGGCGGTCAGTTCTGTTAAAGATCTTCTGCGCAAAATTGACAAGACGAACTCGATTTTACGAAAGGTCGGCAGTAGACGGAAGCGGACTGTCCTAACAACACAGAATATCGAGTGTGTAGCGGAGCTGATATACAGTCAGAAAGGCAACCCTGGACCCAGCAAAATTCTGAGAGATATTCAGAAGGGCACATTGAACAGTTGTTTACTTGACTGTCTTGTTGTTGTATGAAGTTTTCGCTGTTTTACTTAGACATACACGCAAGCACGTATTGCCATTTGTGTTTCACCATTGGCTACCCGAATTCTGAAATAACGCCATCCTACTAAAGGCCTTAGGCACGTTCCTAGTACCATCACATTGACTCCAATCTTCTCGACTTGTCGCCGACGCTCGGCCAATAGCATCCGCTCGACTATGAAATCAAGAACGCGTTAGCGTCGAACCGGTGTAGTGGAAAATTCGTCGCACCGGAAAATTATTCCCACACGCAGCAGTACGGGTTAGAGTTAAAATTAAAGATAGGGTTAAATTTAAGGTTAGGGTTAGGGTTACGGTTAGCGTTAGTTACATTATGACAATATGGAGGTGGGAAGAATTTTCCAGGTGCGACAAATCTGCCACGACACCGGTTCCAGTTGGCACGGTAACCACCCGCGAAGTCGACGCACGAATTCACGCGCAGGTGCTTTCACGTTACTCTTCGGGTTTTCCGGTCGGTCAGAAGAAGCGGAGAAACTGACACACGTTCGCTGAAGATCTGGGATGAGAGAGATATAGAACCGACTCTCCGCAGAGCAGCAGCAGCAGTACTAACTACCAAGTGTCGTTGCTGTATCGCCTACGTCGATACTTAACGTTCATCGCCTTTACAAAGAGTGTCATTACTACGTACGTGGTAGGAAGCGTGCAGTTTCTGCCACCTCTCAATTTTAATTTAGTTTGTCGAAAATTTTGTTTAAAAAATGCAAAATTCACTTGGGGGAAATTTATAGGCAAATTTATAATTTTAAACACTCATTTTCTCTGTAATTTGTACCTGTCTGAAAATTGCAACTTACCGCTTCTTTTAACGCACGACGCCGCCGTTAATTATAATAATAATAATAATAATAATAAGTGAACACTTATATAGCGCACTATCATTTTCAAGAAAGTGCCGTTGCTGCACTGTGGTTAAGCGCACTTGAGAAAATGACAGCAAGGGCATAACTTATAAAATGTGACAAGGGAAGACGGGTATACATTCTAGATGTAGCCTATATTTAAATGTCTTTGTACAACGCAAGTGCTTTGCAATAATTAATCGCTTGGTTGAGTTGATCATACGCATTTGCAGCACAAAAATCCGTTTGCAAAGCTCAGATTCTTCACGCATTTTAGGTTAATTTAATAATTACCCTATTACATAACAAAACTAAAATAAACTGATCAGTGTATAAATGCTCTGCTCCCGTTGGTCAGTTCAGCTCAGTTTGTCGCTCTGTAGTCTGTACGCATCTTGAGACACATCTGTGAAGTATGAGCGCGTATCGAATAGGCTATAAAAACTGAGAAATAATTGCAAAAACAGCAATAATAATAACTTTAGAACAATCTGGTAAAAGCTGGCAGAGCGCAGATTTAGGCTCGTTTAACAAATGACTGCTGCTAGCTGTCACTTGGTTACATAAACCGTTAAAAATAACAAAGCACATCGATAGCCTAAAATCTCACAAACAGTGCTGAATGGAGGGATGCTGCACACAGATCGATATTTCAGTGTCATTTTTGCTGACAGATGAGAGTGGGACTTTTTGTTGTGAGCGTCGTAGCCTGCTGCGAGTGTTGAAACAATCGGACGTTGACGGGCGGAGCATCGGTGCATGCTTTAGCACACTCACTCACTCAAGCACCTTTCACATCACGCACTTCCGCTGGTACAAAGCCATTTGCTGCTGCTCGTACGGCGTGACTGAATAACAGGCTACGGCCACACAGCCGGCCACGTTTGCGCAGAACTCCAACTTCACTTGAAACGGCAAATTAAAAACTGCTGTATCGTGCACAGCTCCCAAAGTTCGCTTTCGCATTTTTGCAAATACTAGTTTTATAGCGGAGACGAAAGTAATAGGCGTACCTGCAAAAATTTTGTCGTAGCTAAACTCTTTCCACGAAGTTTATTCCATTCGTCACCTACGGACGTATTTTAGGCAGCCTTTTCACCCAGCCTTCACGTTACACGAATCACATTAACTGCAAATTTGTCTGGCGCCGCCATCGTCTCTTGTGCACAGTCTGTAATTCGGGAAACGTTTTGCAATGCAATTATGCAGGGTTCGATCGAATGTCGGCAGGAAGTAGCGAGCCAGTTGTAGGCTTATCTCGCCGACAGACGAACAGACAGACTGCATAGTAAGGTAAGTTGTCGGATAGCGTGACTGACCACGTATGAGACTGCGAGACAAAACGACAATCACGCCTTTGAGTACCGCTCTTCTGCAGACACTGGCTATTCTACCCAGGATATAGTTCGGTTAGCAAATATTCGTGATTCAAAACAATTCACTGTTACATTCACTGCAAGAAATATTATTAGATTGTGACTAATCTAATGTACTCCTCGCGCGCATTCTCTCTTGTATTCTTTTAAGTGCTTTTTCGTTTTTTTCAACTTGTATTATAAACCCGGCGTCAATTTGAGACCGGTCCAATATTATACTAATATTGTAATTGTAATTGTAATATTGTAATATTGCACTTGGAAGTCGTTACTGGAAATTTTCTCCCCGTCTATCTGACGCCGTTATCAAAATATGGCCCCTCGTGACGTCATCGGTCACGTGACCATTCGACTTGCAGTGGTCGACTTTCTATTTGCGGTCCATAGTGACCATGCGTCTATCAGGCATCGTTATGGAGATATGGCCGTTTGAAGTTCTTCCAGGAAGGCTCTTCCAGAAACAGAGGTCGGTCGTCGGTCGGTCGTCGATGGATCCTTAATATTACACTGATCTCATACTCTTCTTCGCTACGTAGCACGTAACGTAGCGCGTGAAGAGTAAAAAAATTCGCAGGTAACAGAGCAATCGTCACAGGTCTCATCATCACGCACTAGTGGCAATACTTTAAAATTAAATGCTAAAAAATAAGCTTGAGTATTCAGAATCGGTGCATATTGCAGCATTCACGGCGACAGCATATCATGCGTGCACGCATTGAGAATGTAGGCCTAACAGCGATAGATGCGATAAGAAAACTAAGCACAAATTCATCGTTCAAAACAACCAGCAGCACTGAAAATCTGTTGTCTGGTATGCTACTCGAAGCAGCTGCGGAACAGCATTATCTTCATCTTTATTTTTACGCTCGACAACAGGTACTGCTATAGCGCGTCTTGCCCAGCGCAATTCTGTCTGTTTGTCTGTCTGTCCGTCCGTCTGTCACACGGGTGGATCAGTCAAAAACGGTGCAAGCTATAGGATCACCAAATCTTTACCGTCGGCTGCCTGGAAGACTCTAGTTTTAGGATCAGTAAAACTTTTCCATAAATTCGAAAAGGGTCCCCGAGCGAGAGCGTTAAATGAGAGGGGGTAAGGAAAATTTGCGATTTTTGGCCAATAAGTCGCTGTATCTCAGAAGCGGTGCGAGATAGGGCTTATAGGTTACTATTAATCACTAATAGAAAGTCGTACACGGGCTTTCGATTGGCACCGAGAGCAATGACCTTGAACGAACTTGAACATTAAAATAGTGTTTTTTGTGGATTTTTGGCGATTTTGGGCTGCGAGACACATTTCAACAACGAAGTGCGTTGAAATCACTAGAGATAGACCAGGACAACCTGCGTATGAAGTTTTCGGTATTAAACGTTGATTTGAATAGTCCAAGTCTCGGCCCCTACGTTCAAGGAAGCCTGCGCACGAAAGCGTCAAAGAGGAGTGCCTCTTTAAAATGCGCGCTTTCAGCCGCTTGAACAAAAGCAGCCGCGCGAGACCGGTAGCACCATCTGACGTATGCGAGTGAATGAATGAAAATTATTGTGTCCAATGTCAATTGCTGAGATCGGTGAGCTTAGATTTTGTTTGCACTGAGCGACTTTTGAACATGCACCGTTGTCGCGCTTTTCCTTTTGCGTTAGCTAGGCTTTGCTTGTTTTCACCGATAACATATTATATTCTTTGCATTAGCCATGGTAAAAACACTGGCTACACGATTCGCTGTAGGTCTATGCTTGCGCACTGCAGCAGCAATGAAATAAGACGTCGAAGCAAAGAACATATTTCTCGACGCACTATGATGGTGTCAGTCGGCGACGTCGTGCGCAGTCGAAATTGCATCGACCTCCACACACCGGTTTGATATTGGGCGATCCCGCAGTCATTTTCAGCGAAGTCTACGCTGTGTCCCAAAACGTTGCACTTTCTTATTGTCCATTATCTTGGCCGAATATTAACGGATTTTAAAAATTCTATTATTGGCACATTCTGTGGACAATTAGCAATAAAGTTGCAAAGTTGCTATGGAGTATCCCACCATACCTTACCTGTGTCGCTACACTACTTCAGGAATGTAAAAAACTAACAATAAAAGACAGCAAGCGCGTTGGTAAACCAAACTTAAGACAGTTCAGACCAAAAATGCGGTGAATGATCTCTACGATGCTACACTATGTTAGATCCGTCTCTTCGGATATCTGGCGTGTTGAAGGACGTGTTTGTTTCTGACCTTTTTTATTTTAGTAGGCCTACCGATTTATCTACAGTGGTCTCGTTTTTTCAGTACGTGCATGCTTCAACCTGCCGGTCTCATAGCCTTTGGTCAATGCTTCCTGTTTTTTTAAAAAATCTTTGTTAGTAACATGCCCAGTCTTTTCCTTTTGCAATTTATCTTCGAAAATTCCTCCGAAAGCTGTATTTTTTAAACTGGTGAACGTTCTCATTTAAAGCCTTATCTCCGTTGCTAACTGTCGTGTTACAATGCTTACCAGTATATTGTTATTGCGTTATAAATTATTATTTACAACAATATCCTGTGCATGCTTTTGTTTACAAACATCAGAAATGTATCTAAAACTAAGCATGATTTAATTTATGTATGAACATTAGTACGAAATTGTTTCAAAAGATAATGATTTTAGTGATTAGTAAAAATTTATGTTTACATGGTAGTGTAGCGACGCAGTAAAAATATGGTGAAATGTTTGATAAACACATTATTGCTAATTGTCGACAGCATGTGACAATAAAAAATTATCAAAATCAGTTAATTCTTGGCGAAGATATGGACAACGATATAACGAGACGTTTCGGGACACAGTGTATTATTGTGACCTGCTTCTGTCACAGCAGTCTCTACCTGTCATACATTAAGTCTGTGGCAATTTAGCAAACAGTGCAAACTGTATTGCAATCATCCTATTTTCTTGGCATCGATGTAATTAACACAGAATTTTTACTATTTTAGTGTAGTGTAAAAAAACCCAGTTGTTGCTAAAGAAGACACCCTACAGCCTATACAGTTCCTGTTGCAGTACTGACTTTCAAGGTTATCCAAGATCGATAATTTTCATCTCATCTGAGAAGGCGTATGCCACTTCTTATTAGCCCTAACTCTCACCGTTTCCGAGATATGGCCAGTCTTCCATTAAAAACACACATTTTATTTACCCTTCCATTTAACTCCAAATTTGAAAATGTTTCCCTTGAACTGCATCCCCGAAATTTTGTACGCAGAAAGCCATGACACAAGGCTAAATATTCGTGCAAAAGTTTTTTTCCTACGACCTAAACGCTTAGCCACAATACATCCGTTACACACGGACAAACGACAATCGTGCCATAAACGCGCTAGCTGTAGCGCGTTAAAAATCTGCATTATTTCCAGGACTAAACGACAGTGAAGTACCGTGCAGACATTTAAGACATTATAGCATTAAATAAACGAGTGGAAAAATATTAGAAACAAGGACAAGAATAATTTGACCTTTTGTTTTCGTGCTGCATACGGTGTAGTGTAGATGATAAAAACCACGAACGGCGTAAAAAGTCGTCGAACAAATCTAGGCATACAATGTCCTTATCAAAAATCCTTGGGGGTCTGCACACGTACGAGGAGGCTTCTTATGGTTATCTGTCTGCGGACGCCTCCGGTACAGTGTACACTCGCTCGCATTATAGTTTAATTATATTTTTCTTTAAAAATGATACAGTACCGAGAGGCAGTGGAGTGTCTCAGTAAACCCTATTTGGCGCCAAATTATATCAGCCAGTGGCTGTGCACATGAACGTCGGTCGGCTCCGTGCTTTGAAATGTCGACCAATGATATGCGCGGAATGGCTTTCAGTATAGTCCATTCCCATTTTGCAATCTATTCTATTCCCACCTAGTGATCTCCAATTTTACGCGCGATAGCAGAATGCTTCGCGCGTCTTAGCCATTGTCTAGGCGTCCGTCCGTCTGTCTGTTCATCCGTCACACTGCAGTATTGTGTCAAAACGACGCAAGCTAGGACCACGAAATCTACGCTGTTGGCTGCCACAAGGACTCTAGTTCATCGTGACAAAATTTCCAACCCGCCGGTGCGGGGAATCTCCTCGAACGAAAGCGTCAAAGAGGGGTACCCCCCTAAAAAGACGTTATTTTGCCGTTATTGGCTCGTATAGTGTGAAAACGGTTGCAGACAGATACAGACATGCTGTTATCTTAACAAGCATTGTTGACAGGCTTTTTAGATTTATTAACATTGATGACCTTGAACGACCTTGAACCCTTTAAAAGGGGGTTTTAGTGAATTTTTCGCAATTTTTGGATGCAGCGCACATTTCAACACTGAATTGCGACAAAAAAGCTGGAGATAGACCAAGACAACCTGCGTATGAAATTTTCAGCATTAAACGTAGATTTTAGCAGTCCAAGTTCCGACCCCCTATGTTCAAGAAGGCCGGCGCAGGCTGGCGTCAAAGATAGCTATCCTCTTAAAAAGTGGTTATTTTAGGCCTACCGCAATTATCTCGTGTAGCGTGAAAACGGTTGCAGATACTCACAGACATGCTGCTGATGATAACAAGCAATAGTGATAAGCTCTTTATTGGTGTCAACATCGATGACCTTGAATCCCCAAAATAGGGGTTTTAATAATTTTTTGGCGATTTCCGGCTGCTACACACATTTTAAGAGTGAATTGCGCCGAAATGGCTGGAGATGGACCTGGAGAACCTGCGTATGACATTTTTAGCATCGAACGTACATTTTTAAGAATCTAAGTTTCGATCTTTTAAATTCAAGGAGTCTTCCGTATGGAGGCCTTAAATTTTAGTACTCTTTCAAGATGCACGCCGTACTTATTGCTGTAGGCTTACACTGATTGCCAAAGTGGCAGAACCGCTGTTATCGCGCGTCACGTGAGCTTTGCTCAAATTATTTGTCATAACCGTAATTTATGTATTGCTGAACAATAGTGCAGTTACTAACGCCTGAATTTTGACTGAATCTAATGAGCCCAACGAGATTTCGTCTCAATAATGGATATAGATATCTATGTACTAATTGATTTTGTATTAAAGTATAACATTTAATGACAATTAATAATAGTTTATTACACACACTTATAGATGTTAACGACTTAACAACGTTATTGTGATTTTTGCCTAAATAAACGACAAACACACTACATGCGGTGACATTCTGTCGAGCATACTACACGATGCATAGCCAGTTCGTGGACGCTGTAAGCGCCGAGACATGAAACTAAAATACTCAATCGAATTGAACTAAACTAAACGGAGCTGACTTCGAAAACGACCATAATCACTAATTACATAAAAAATGTACAGAAATCGCCAAACCAAAATCACAAACGCTGTGTGACAAAATTACAAAATAAAAGGCAACAAAAATCACGCAAAGTGGCAGGTGATATAGTGTCTTGTTCATCCACATCGGATAAATGTGACAAGTTTGGCGATTACTTTTGTTTGACATAAATTATGTAGAAACTACAACTACAATCTTCCCTCCCTCGCTTTGGGCGCAAGTTCTGTCTGATGCACGTCGGACTAATAACGGACCAGATTCCTTTAAAACGTCGGCATTTCAATGCGCAATTTACTTCATCGCATCATACACTCTTTTTTTTCTTAGAATGAGATTGTAAAACTACAGACAGTAGCGTATATCACAATGAATGATCTAGACTCTATTGCGCCTGTTACTGGCAGAAGTTGGAACAGCAGTTGTCCTCAAGACAACAGTTCTGGCGCGCGCTGTCGGCTACAGCTATGTTGCGGTATACGATTTGTACGCAAGTTTCAGAGACTTTTACCGCTGGTTGAACTGATTTTATGCTCACACTTTGTATTTCGACCTCAGATGTTGATATATCACGTGCAAAACGTTAGGCCCATTTTTGGGATTTTGGTACTTTACGTTTTCGTGATTTTGGCCATTTTTCTTTGTAATTTTGGATATCTTATAAGTAATTAGTAAAACCTAATTAGTGATTTGCGCCTGCTGACTTACACTGGAGTCGAATGCTTCAGTGCGTCCGCTGAAGTGTTGCCGTTGCTATAGCAACATGCCTATAGTGCGCAGGTTTAGGTGCAACACTGTTACGAGATAGACTAAATGCGGCAGCGTTTGTCCTAGAAGACCTTTCCCTGCAGGGAAACTCAACGTTTCTGTGTTGTCGACCGACCCATAAACCGCATTACATGTTTTGTCCGTTCCTTCGTTCCGATGAAAGCCACAATGGTTGCAGAAACATCAAAAAACAGCAAACAAAGCAAGGCAGATAGGTCTGGATGGCGGATGACAAGAAAGGGTCGGTTTGCTCCGTGTTGACTGTACGCACATCAGAGACAAATAATTAACACACAAATTGACATTAAATTGTCGATAAGTTCAGTAGGCCTAGTCAGTATATTTTTTTTCTGATATGATCAGTTCTATGCAGTCATCACATTCGACATATTATACATTATCAGACGAAAATGGAAACATTTTCACTGAAGCAACAGCGCGACTGACAGTTCACCGGTTTCGCACAATGATTATTGCGAACAGAAAAAAATCACCCAAACAGTCTGTCAAGTGTAATAACCTTACGCTGCATGTGACGGAAAAGTCGGCTGCAAAACAGCAAAGCTCCCATGAAATTTTGTTGAAATAAAATTAAGAAAACGTATACATTCGTGATAAATGTTTCGTTCTTCGCAGTGTTTTAAAGCTATAAATAAGACGACGTAAAAGCTTGGCCATTCGACCTATTATATGTTAAGGCCGAAAATATTCGTGCTATCAGTTGCAGTTTATCAAAAGAGAAAAGACAGAAAATGTTTTTAATTATTTTTTTTTCAATTTCATAACATTCCCCGTAATACGTATTACACGAGAGCCGACAAAAACAGTGACACACTGAATAGTAAGGCCAGGCTACCCAAGAGAGCTATAATAAAAATACTGCAACACAACAAACTACACGCCAAAAAATTTCAGATAACTGAAAGCAAACAAAAAACACCAACTGTCTAACCAGGAGTCAACTGTCCAATAAAAATTTTATGGACGAAGTTTTTTAGGTATAGCCAGTAACTGGATGCATAAGATTTTTATGCCCAAATTTCTGCAGCAATTTCTAACGAGTAACGTAGAGTAATTTGAAATAACAAAACCAGAAGCAGCAATTCCCATTTGTAGAGGTATGCTAGTAATAATACGTAAAAATTTATTTGCGAAAAAAGTGTATCGTTTTTCGTCTTCAAATGGCGCGTGCAACAGTCGTACTAGTGGGTGACGTCTAACGTTAGTGAAACTACGAGAAGTGCGAAACATGGCAAGCGTTTGAGCTAAATATTCGGCTAGTACAACTTTGCAAAAAAATAGATCTGTAGTGGTTATTTTTGATAACATTTTAGAATTATTAGGGGCCTATATCAAATCACGATAAATACAAAAGACGCTGCAGCACAGACACCCAGACATACTACAGCCAACAAGATTACAGTTGCTACACGAATACTCTGTAAGGCAGATCGTGGACACACGCAAAACAACTAAAGATAAATATCATTAGTTGATTACACACTGTAATTATACCCTGTCCCATTAGGACTGGTAAAAACAATAGTTTAGCTGCTGTAACGGCAGTTAATGTAGCGTAACTCTCTAATACTGACCAAACGACTGAATTGTATCAATTATATACTGTAGACTAATTGGCGACGAAATGCGACTGGCGTAATAGCAGTAAAATTGCACTTTCAAATGATTTGTCGACTTATCTCATCAATTAATTACACAGTATTAATACTAGTTATCTAGTAGCCTATGTAGAGTGATAACGAAATAGTCTCGAGTCTCGAATGCGACTAACAAATGAACCAACAGTTAGTGACGATTTCTAAACGAACTCGTAGACTGAAACAGCAAGCAACGAGCTACATAAGTTTTAAAGATACGCGAAAGTTGGTAGTTTATGAATGTCAAATTCATCGGAATTCATCAACTATTAACTACCTCATATCTATGACAAATCCTTTATGGTAGCGGCATCTGGCGACGAGAAGAAATCGTTTCTAGGAAGGCAGCAGCGGTTGCCAAAATACGTCCTCATCTTACTTTGAGAACAAATTTGTATAACCTATAGCTCATTCAGTCACAGTGAGAGTTTAGTGGAATGGACGAGCGAACAGCAGTTGATGATAATGTTGACAATGACTCTGCTTGTCCAGTGGTCTGTATAGACCACGTCTACAGAAATCAACGTGGTCAACGGCAGCCTCGTTCATCAGCTACTAGACTTCTCTGCAACAAACGCAATACGACGCTTGAATATGAACACTCTATTCCACGAAAATATTAACCTTTTTTAAAATTGCACAACTGAATCTCAATTGCCGAAAATAGCAATTACGTCATCAATTAAGGTGCGTACGGAGCGACAAAAACGAAATAAAAAAAAACAAAGCGCGCGGTTTTCATTTGGTTTCATTTCACTTAAGTACAGTTTATTTTATTTCATTCTCTCTGCACGCAAGTACAGATAACTGCAGTGAACACTTAAGAAAAAAGCTAGCATAGGTAGCATTAAATCTACCTTTGAACAGTTTCAGTTCATGTTTCCTCAACCCGGCACTGGACACAGCAAAATAATCTTTGCAGTCGACATCTTCGAAACCGTTCATAAAATGGTTAAATAGCTAAATGCTAAACAGCTAAACCCATCTCAAAGCCACGGAGCGTCACCTGCCGCATGGGATCCCAGAGTGTTACCTGCCACCCGACACAGGTGAATGCACCCCGCCTTAACTCCAGCCTGATAGACCGATACTCGATTTACATACCCAGGAGGGATAGACAACTGAGTTGACCTAGGCGGCAAGCAGTTACCCATCCAAGTACTAACCCGGTTCGGCGTAGGTTAACTTCGTTGATCGGACACAACGCGTTACCGCTACGCCACACCACCAACCTAAAAGTAACATCATAATTTTAAACATCGACGTAAATCATCGGTAAACAGCGAGCGAGTGAACTCACGAAGCTTCGAGTGCGAGGTTCATAAGCAGCAGTTCGTGGTTGAGTTGTCGCCGCTCAGCGACAAGCAGCTTGAGTCGCTGTCCAGCCGACAGACCGCCACCAGCACCACTCTGAAGTGTCGTCAGCCTGCTCTGCTCTGTCTGCTGACCGCTACTTCCTTGATGTTCCGCCCTCAGCTCCACGTCGTCTGTCGGACGTCATGCACAGACGCAATAAACGGCAACAGATAAAAACAAGAAGCCCAGCTGTCGCTAGGGAAAACGCGCTACAGCCTATACAGTTCCCGCTGCAATACTGACCTTCAAGGTCATCCAAGGTCATAGATTTTTTACGTTATTTGAAAAAGCGTATGCCACTTCCTATTAGTAATTAATAGTAACCTTGGTCCTATCTCTCACTATTTCCGAGATATGGCCAGTTTTTCGTGGAAAAGCACATTTTTACCCTTTCCATTCACCCCAAATTTGAAAACGTTTCCTTGCATTGCATCCCCGTATTTTGTTTAACTAATTTTTCGTGTAAAAGTTCTCCCCTAACACCTACACATTAGCCAGAGTACAGTCTTTACATACGGACGGAAAGACGGACACACGACAACCCATGCCATAGACGCTCTATACAGCACAGCTGTAGCACGTCAAAAATTAATATAAAAAATGTTAAAAACAGCCGTGCCTATATGTGCGATACACCATCGGATGCGACAAAAACAACGGGGCTACGTACAATGCAGCTGTCAATCAACTTGAGTTTGGCAGCGCCATCGCGCCATTGTGCTGGTGATTGACTGCTGCAATGTACGTAGCCGCGTGCTGTTTTGTCGCATGCAAAGTTTTGTAGCTAATATAGGCATTCTCTTAAGAAAAGTATTTATAACTACCGGACGGTACTTGTTAGTGCCGGTACATTGCTATACGTGCTATGCATGTGCTATTGTGCTTTGGATGTTTTCATTGTTTTTCAGAAGAAACATAATTATGAATTACAGTATATGACTAGATTCATCTGTTTACTGTTGCCCGTGCATCGTAATTGTAACGTGGTGAGCGCCTCTATTTTTAACTTGTAGTTTTTATAATGCTTTTACAATGGGTTTTTAACTTTAACTTAACTTTTCTCTTAAAGCTGTTTTCTGTCTTGACCAGTTGAGCTGTCGTTGACGAACTTCTACTACGACGCAGCGAAAAGTACTTGTAAAAATATATTTTAATAACAGTTAAGAAAAACAGTTTTTATAACGACCGGTACTTAATTGCTGCCGATCATCGGAACAGTAAGTTGTGGAGGGCATCGATGGTGTTAGTAGGCGGAGAAAAGCATAGACGCTTTCGTACCCGTGTTGCTGGTATTAATTAGTTACGAGCAAAGAAACACAAACTCTAAAATGTTAATTTCGTGTTGTGAAAACGATTTTGGCTAGAGCAATTTGAACTACTAAGTATCCCGTCAGCTTGGTTTAGATTATTATTAATCTTTATAAGAAAAGACCCGCCTACCAAGAAACCACCCAAGGTGTCTGTACACAGGCGTAATACCATCCAAGATGTCATACACTCGTCATACCAGGTACACGCTGCTGTGTGCGCCGTTCGTCGACGTCGTCTTGAGGTAGGACCGATGGTTGTTGTCGTTGAACGTCGTCAGTGATCGTGTCAATCGATGTAGTCGTCTCCTGGACCGTGTCACCGGGTGGACCCCCCGTGGAGGACCACTCGTCGTCGCAGCCTGCGCGGTAGAGCGAAGCAGTCGAGCTGACGCCACTCGAGCTCGGGTTGAAGCTGACACCGCTGCTGCTTGCCAGAGACTCACAACTCACGCAGTCTGCAGGGTGTAGTAGTAGTGTCGTCGTCGTTGTCGCGTCGGTGTTGTTGTTGTTGGTGTTAGTGTTGTAGTTCAATGAGAGTCGTTTGTGGATGTCGGTGGCAACAGATCGTGACGGGTTGAGGTCATGAATGGTGTCGGCGGTGTGGTAGCGACGTTCGCGCACCGCGCGGCGCTGGTTCAGTCGTGGACGAGCACCACCACCGCTACCACCATCTCCACCAGAACCCTGGTCATCACTGCCACTCTCTTCACCCACACCTGCACAGCAAAAAGGCAAGAGCGGCTTGGTAGCGTAATGATCGGGAGGTCGGGGGTTTGACTTCCAGTCGAGTCGCTGCTTAGATGGGTGACAGCGCACATCTGGGTACGTTTCAATAGCGCAAAAATATCGCAAGGCAGCACGATGTTGAAATACGTAATACCTAATATAGGGGCCTACACGAGACAGCATTTGAGAATTACACACGAAACGTGTACCCTATGCTACAAATTTTTACGCGCTACATTTCCTGTAAAAGCTACCGAGAATAGCCTTTAGTATTCTGTCTCACCTGCTGTATCCAGGTTCGTACTAAAATCCGTGTCATCGCCAGTACAAGGCGCACATGAGCTGGTGTTAGCAAGTGCTGTGTCTTCACCCGTGGCAGCAGCAGCAGCAGCTTCTGCGTCTATCTGCGGGTTTGACTCGGTAGGTGGCGGCACGTCACTGACGACGCTCGCTGACGGTGGTGATGACTTACAGTAGCGCAGTCGAGTCCGAGCTGCAACATCAGCGGTGGATGACGTCGTCTCGACGTTGGACGTCACCCGAGGTCTTCTCACTGAGGACACGGCTACATCACTCGACGATGTCTTAGCCGCACTAGTCACTGACTGTGCTGCTGCTGGTTGATCGGTCGTTTCGACGTTGGAAAAAGGCACGCGGGACGCCGGTCGTCGGAGCGCTGTCGGGTCACTGACGGACGTCTGTGAGGTAGCGGCGGGAAGTTCAATGCGCGGACGTCGTGTCAGGGCCGAGGCTGAACGTGGTCGATCGGGGAGGACCTCCGAGTGTCTTCCAGCTGGCACTGCCGTCACTGGCGCGTGGCTGGACGCTGTGGTCGTGGTGGCTGAAGTCGAACCGGCGGCGATGTTGTCCGTGTAGCTGCGTGAACGATGTACCGACGACGACGCCGTGCTGCTGGAATGGTGACTGTCCGACGAGATGTGTTTAGTGACGGTGGAAAGCACTGGCGGCGGCTCACTGTCCTGACGACGTAACACAGTACGCCGATGACTGACGCCGGCTGCAGCAACTGAGTCGTCGTCGTTGTCGTCAGCATCATCATCGTCATAGTTGTCATCATCAGCGTATAGGTCGAGCAACAGACTATCGTCGTTGCGAGCTGCGATGGCGTACTGACGTCGCTTTGATCGGTACTCGTTCTGCGCACGCCACAAAACGGCACAAACGTAACAACGAAACCGTCCACTGGAGACTACCAAAACTTTCACCATTCAGATAATTTCCGAGACTACTCAGTCTCTTTTAGGCCGACTCAGCCTAAAATTTTCAGCAAGGCATAACAACTAAGTCTAAGTCTAACTAACAACTAAGTCTTGCTATTCTCACATTCGTCAGCTTCGTTGCATCCGTCCTTTTCTTGATTCTAAAACAGCCAGCCTCATTGCAACTTCCATCGTTCACTCCAAACTTGACTAATGTAACTCTCTATACTATAATCTTCCTAAGTCTCAATTAAATCGTCTTCAACACATCCAAAACTCCCTTGCTCGTGCTGTCGTCAGAGCTCCTAAATTTAGTCATACCACTCCTATTCTTAAATCT
>Ga0209367_1000097_pt1 | contig 57679 bp, 28 predicted proteins | sample WorMetLIZISLAND2_FD_187412 | JGI IMG/M metagenome (GOLD analysis project Ga0209367, IMG submission 187412) | Marine gutless worms symbiont microbial communities from Max Planck institute for Marine Microbiology, Germany - Olavius geniculatus... ...
ATCCGAATCTCTGTGGAAGCGATCATTTTTCTATAGAGATTACATGTGACATAGCTTCTCTATGTCAAACAAACAGCAGCTGGAAGATTTCTAAAGCGGATTGGAATGCTTTCTCCAACAAAGCCAAGCTCAGTGTCGAATACATTCTTGATACTGACAACCCTTAGCGATTTGTTAACTTGTGTCAACCAGTTGTGTGTTGAAGAATGGCAACAACTGTGGAAGCAGTGTACATCAAATAAACTTTACAGTGCGCAACCGGTCGTTGGTCGCAGTGTCAGTCGCTCACAGTCAAGCACATTTTGGTCGATTGCACCCGTCACAGTGCAGATCGTCAGAGATACTTTGGAGTGGACACACTCAAGAACGTTTTTGAAAATGTTGCATCGCGCAACATCATCGCCTATGTTAAAGATATCAACTTTTACAATCGTACATAATGTTGTTTTTACAAAAGCTTAATAGCCTTGATCTTAACAAGTATTTTAACTTTGCTTTGAAATCATATATTAAATGCTTTTAATTAATTTTAACCACGTATGGCACTGAATGGCCTATTTTGTGCTGATGTGCCGTTAAGAAACTACTCACTCACTCCAACGGTACTATCGTCGTCCTTCTACAATGTACCGTTTAGCCACAATACATCTTTCACCGAATCCATTATCGCCCACAAGGCTCGACTTAACGGTCAGCCAAAAATCGATTCAATAATATAGTTAAATCTTTTTAGATTTGCGCATCACTAATCTTTGTTTACATTGAGCGATATTGCAGATGTTATTGTAAAATGTAAGTTGTCGTTGTGCCCGTGTGTATTAAAGGTATTTGTTATTATGTACATGCTGAAAAGTGTTATTGGCCGTTTGTTTTTACTGGAGACTTTTTTGGACGGCACTGCAGCACATGCCAGTAGTCGTACAGGAAGAATCAATGCCTAGCATATTGATATGGCAGTTCAGGTGGCCATGGCCCATAGAACAATATCAGGTTTATTGTATGTGCTTGGTGGCAACGCCATTTTGGCATAGTTAGCAATATTGATTTGTACCATGTTCCAAATCCAGGTGATAGGTACCCGTTTTTGCACTGACTACACTAATGAAACTGATGAAAATCTCCTCATTTGGCACTTGCAGCCTTTGTGGTGAAATTCATTACTGCAAAGAAGATTCAACTTCAGCCATTTTCGTTGACGGACTATACACATTTGGTATACACAGCGGAGACTGGCTTTTAGCACTGCCCATCTCTAGCTGTGGACTGAGACTTTCTGACGACGCAGTTCGTGTGGCAGTCATTTTGCGTCTTGGTTGCAGCATCTGTGTAGCCCATACTTGTCGTTGCGGATCGCCAGTAGACACTCACGGTCTTCGTGGCTTGGTCTGTATAAACAAGCACCAAGCAGGATAATCAGACATCGTGCTATCAATGATGTCATAGCACGGTCTGTGACTACAGCCGGTGTTCCAGTGATGAAAAAGCCATGCAGCTTGACAAGAACTGATGGCAGGCGCCTGAACAGACTTACCATGACTCCTTGGCAAGCCGGTAAGTCGCTGACTTGGGACGTCACGGTAGTCAGCACACTGGCAGACTCGTATGTCCACCTGTCATCCCAGTCTGCTGGTGGGCAGGCCGAGGCTGCGGTGAGTAGGAAAACTTCCAAGTACGCCGATCTGCCAGCCACTCACATCTTCCAGCCACTGGCGTTTGAAACCCACGGCACAACCCACTCATCAGGAACAGACTTTTTTAATGTTGTGGGTGGTCAGTCAGCCAGTCGTGGGAGACCCACACGACACAACTTTTTTTTGGCAGGGTATTTCTGTTCTACTACAACGATTTAATGCTATTCTGATCAGCGAGACCTTTGTCGAGGCCGGCAATGCACCAGATCTCTAGTCACTCTGACACTTTGTTTTTAACCTTTTTTGCTTTTAACCCCTGGGAACCTTTACTACCAGGGGTAAATAAAAAAAAAGTAATAAACTAATTTGTATAGTGCCAGTGTGTCGATTGACTTCAGACATATTAGACATTTTATGTGAAAAACCTAATTTTGTAAAAAAAATATATTGGGTAATTAGATGTGTGCATCTCACTTCATTGTCGTTTTTCTTTTACTTGCTCTGAAGCAAAAATAATTCAGGCCTGAATTATCTTTTCTCTGAAGTTTAAACCAGGTCTGGGTACCCAGGTAATTGCAACCAGGTACCCAGTTCCTAAAATGGATAATGCTCAGTTTTGCTGCAAATCACTAGTTTGGAATTTTTGATTGCTTCTGGTAGTATAAAGTGAGCATACTAAAACAATATTTCTTTAGCCAAGTAAATAAGTATACAAATTGTGATCGCTGAGAAAACTAACTAAAACTAATTTTATTAATAAAATGTGACTGTTGTGTATGTTGTTTTTGCACTGATCAGAGTTGCTGAAGGAAGTAGCTTACAACAGCGATGGAAGAGAATCGACCGGGCATTGTGCGCGATGCCGTCACTGGTAAAACAAAGATTTGTCTTCAGCAGCACTTCTGTGTTTGTGTTTTCTGAGTTATGTCATTAATTGGCTGTTGATATGAATGAGATTTTTATGAGCAGATCATTTGCAGGTTAGCAGAGTACCAGACCACTAGTCCCCAGAACTGCCGTTGTTTGCCGCCCCCACCGTTAAGGCCTCAACCAACCATTAAGTTATTGGTTCAAGACCTCTAAGGTTCCACGCCGCTGCCACCTATAAGTTAACGGTTTTGGCGGTTTAGAAAATAATCAACCAATCTGTGTGCTCACACTGCTGTTAGCAGAGCCGCCAGCATGAGTGCGCGTGTTCTTAGTCATTACAACATTTTGCCAGTAGTGAGCGAATATTAGTTCTACAGTGTACTATACAATTTACTGATGGACTCTATGGGAAAACGGTAGTTTGTCATATGTCGTTATGAATCACATTAAAGTTGTTGCTTTTGGGTCACAAAAATTACAACCAATGACCGACGTCTAAGCGGTCTGGATCTTTAAGCCAGCTGCTAAGGCTGGTAACCAGCCATTAAGGCCTTAGCAAACGGTTCCATGGACTACAAACCACTGTTGTAGTTGTTAAATTTTTGACACACTACTGCTATTCTGTACGGCATCCTGGGCATGATGTGTCTGTCTCTCTGTAACTAAATTTGTGACAACACGGCAACTCATAAAGGGTGACAGTAGTCTTGATTTAACAACTGCTTTAAGTTCTCTTGGTTGATTGGGTGTAATATGGAGTAAGTAGAAAAATGGCCAAGAGTTGTCAGGAATGGTAGTGGTGGTCAATGTGATTTAAATTTGTGTTGTTGTCTGGATTTTACAGTACTTCATGTTATATGCGGTGACACGTTACATTTTCTGACCTGTTCATGGTCCATCGTCATGTCCATTGCCTCTCAGCCCATGCGTGCTGTGGTGTATGCTGTGCCAGGAGTAAGACAGCCACATTTGATCCTCACTGGCAGTCACTGCCATATACAGTACTAGACTACATTATATTCTATGGATTAAATTTCCATGCAGTTCCTCGTCAAGTGTGAACAAAGAGTAATAGGGTGAAAAAGTGTTAACACTGGCTGAAAGCTCCACCTGACTACCCACACGCTGTGGCAGCATGCCTTGCCCTCCCTTCCCCCTCAATCCCACACTCAGTGGACGCTGTGCCAGGACAGACACGGTGACCCATTGTGTGTGGTATTACAATGATTCATATACTTCTTTTATGTCTTTTGTGCTAAGTTTTATGTACATAGGCTAGTAGGCCTACAGTACCGTGGATTGTGCTCGAATCAATGATTGATTGATATAAACGTAAGTAAGTTAATAAAGCATGAATTTATATAGTGCATAATGTTAAAAATTAACCTCTAATGTGCTCTGATACAACAACTAAAACCAGCAGTTTTTGTACTATAGTTAAATGTACCACGATGCTTATTCGTTACCACACCACACGTCATTCGTCTAATAGCGATTTACTCTAATGTTTTCCCCATGCAGCAGCAGTGATATAATTGCAACAGTCGTCAACCAGGAGCTTTGTGTGCTTCCTGGCGCCAGTAATCTTTACTGCAGTGCACCGGTGACAAGAGAAACCGCTACTGGTGGGCTGGCGACGTCACCCACCACGCTAATTGCCACACGGCTGCTATATTGATAGTCGGTTACTGAAATTAGACCTAGAGTGTGAGACGGCGTGGCGTGCGGTGGAGAGGGTATATTCAGTAATCCTTCCAATGTGTCATAAATGCCGACCATTTTACAGGTGTACTTCCCCCTCCTCTGCCTTGCGCCGCTCGTCCCGCCACCGTTGTTTGCTAGCAAATCGAGATAATTATCATTCTATAGTGGTCGCCCACCGCTGACTGCTGTCTTATATGGATTTGGCTGATGTTAAAGGTCAGCGGAATCCATCCAGTTTCATATTGGATTTGGCATTTGTTTGACGTTATTACAGCAATGCTGTCTGATGTCTGCTGTTGTAGGGGAACTGTTCATTCCTGCAAGTCAGAGACCTGATGGCAGCTGGCGCAAGCCTAGGAAGGTTAAAGATGGTTACGTTCCACAGGAGGAAGTTCCCATGTTGGTATCCAGTTATATTCAAAGTAGTGTTAATTCACTTGTAGTCACTGTGTGCATTATTGTTTGTTATAGGCACAGATATCTCATTTTATCATAACAATATTTGTAATAGAACATGCCAGATGGTTTTAATGTAAATGCTGTCAGTTTTTTGTTACAAAAAGTGTACAATTACAGCAACCAAACTTGCAGTATGTCTGGACTCTTAAGTTTGCTACGCAGACAAAAGTTTGCTAATTAAATGATAACCATAGATAGTAGTAATAGTAGGTAGGTGGTTCTTTGTTTTTAGGTGGCATGTTTGTAACTGTACTTTATTATGATTATTTTTACTGTTTTTAATATTAATATTTTAATATTTTAGTTTTTTGGTGATTATTATTATCAATAACACTTACAATATAGAAGTAATAGTTTTAGTAACTAAGCAGCAGCAGTTTCCACAACAGTAGTGAACAGTATGTACACTGTGGTCCATAAAAATAGTGCCACTTTTTTGAATAGCTCTGTGAAACATTGGCCAATATTTATAATTTTTGGCATGCAACATCAAGATGAAACTTGACGCAAATAACTTTAGTTTTGGCCACTTCACCTTAATACTGTTGCTACACTACCTTGTGAAATTCAGAAGTCATAGTTTAGCCATTTGCAACAATGAATTTATACTGGGTAGTGCATGCGTCAGCTGAGTAATGATTAACTGAATAGTGACAAACACAATTGGCAATTTTTGTCTGTCAAAAAGTCACATGTGTCACATCACATCATCTTTTATAATATTACAGCATGTGCTCAAAATGTTTTCCTCCAACACAAACGCAAGCAGTAGACATTGACGCCACTCGCCAACAGCAGGTTCAATAACCTGCATTTCACAAGGTAGTGTAGTGACAGTGCTAAAGTGAGGTGGCCAAAACTACAGTCATTTGCATCAAGTTTCTTCCTGATCTCGCGTGCCGAAAAATTTAAATCAGCCAATGATTCATGGAGCTAGTTAAAAATAAATGTGGCACCTTTTTATGCACCATGGTGTACTATATGACATAATAATGTATGCAACATTGGTTTTGCTTGCATCTTGCATTAATTAGCATACTGATGCTGACTGACTAAGGGTGTTGTTATTATATGTTTTGTCTGCTGAATGTGTTAGATATGAAAACAAAGGTGTGCAGTGGCTGAGGAGTCGACACGTCGGACCAGTTGGACTTTCACCCAACGAGAGCAGCAGCCAGTTCTATGCACAGAGCTCTGCACTTTCTGCCGGCTGTGGAATACCGTCAGCTGAAACAGCTACTGAGGGAATGTCGAAAGCGGCAAAGAAGAACATGAAGCGTCGTGAGAAGAAGAAGGAGAAGATGGCGAATGAAACTCATGTTGTTGATCCTGTTGCTGACAATGTTCAAACGATGACATTATCCACAGTACCAGTGTCAGAGCCTGTGACATCGACGAATCACGATGAGAAACAGAAGGAAAACATTCGACAGCTGCGTTCACTGCGCAAGAAGTTGAAACAGATAGTTGAGCTGCAAGCGAGACTCGATGCTGGCGAGAAACTCGAAACAGAACAGTTAGAGAAAATAGGACGACGGGAAGCCATTGAAGAAGAAATGGAATATTTAGAAATGGAAATTGCTAACAGTTAAGCACAGTTTACTGCCATTTTTGTTGTTTGGTGTAATCCTAGATCAAAATATTTTTTTCTGCCATTTGATACATATTTTTTGTCTAAAACAGGGTGTCTGCAACTCCTGGAAATACTGGAAATCTCTTGGAATTTTCTTGGTGTTCCTTGAAAACTCTTATAACTTGCCGTGTAATTTTCATATATCAGGCGCATTTTATTTACGCAGGAAATAGCGTTGGTCGGAGCTCATCATCACATGCTCAGTTGCAGACATTTCAGAATTCATACTCATGTATGCATTAATATTTTGCGGCTTGTCATTTCATTGTACATGTAATTGTAATGCTTAAGAGGCTCGATTAATGTAAAAAGTCTACTGGAAGTTTGTTAAATGTGTCCTGGAAATCTCCTGAAAATCTCCTGGAAATTTGTTAGGCTGGATTTGTAGACACCCTGTAAAAGGAATCATGCAACAGTGTTATATGCAAACTTTGGTATTGAATTTGGCCATGTTTTTAAGGATTGAGTTTTATAACGAAACAAATCAACAATAGTTCTTTTCTATGTAAGTGTTGTAATGTAATATATTAAGTTATAAATGTTGGAATATGATACTTTGATGCCTGTGTACACTATCTTGATATGCTGTGTGCTGATTTTTTGTTGTTATCATGAATTTATGTTAAGTCTAAATGACTAGTTTAATTAATAATAGTACTGTTAGATATTATTCATCCAGATTTTCAACATGAGTGTTATACATGCTTGCTTCAGAATAGTGACATGGCATTTCCATTGGTATCTTACATTAAATTGTTCAGTCTTTTTATGTGCAAAGCATTTGAAAGTGTTAACGATCAGAAGGTCATTGATTTTATTGGCTGACTATTAAGGTCAAACTTATGTTTGTCTGTTGTTTGTCCCACACGTTTTGTGGCTAAACAGTATGTCTTCTTCAGAAAACTGTCTGAACAAATTAATTGGGTTGTCTAACGACTACCATGTGGTACCAAGTCAGATTCCCTACACCCACATTCTTTCCCCCAAATGGGAGTACGTACTGACTGTGTGCCAAGTTGCTTTGCAAACTGTGGCCAAAGCGCTTCAGATAGTGGCATAGTTTTTATTATTGACAGCCTTTAGTAACTTTATCAATGCTCTATCTATTCGTACAGTTGCCGACCCTCTACCTAAATAGGGGTTCCGACCCCTAAAATTTGCATGGTGCACGATGGTCAAACTGTATCAATGCAATGGTTACTATTAGCGGGCTACAGACATTTGCAAATGCCTAATCTAATGCTCCATTGCCAACTCCTCGCTTCCCTCCAAACAGTGGTACTGGATTGACCATTAATGAACATTTGCTGGCCTTTGGATACCAGCGTACAGTCGGCTTTTTCTAGTGAGTAGCGACAGCTGGACTTCATATGAGCTGACCATATATAAACTTATACCTGGTATGGTCAGCGGTGGCTTCGGTTTTATTTATGTTATTTAGCATCTCAATTTAGCTTGAAGGCAGTGGAAAAATAAGTTGCTTTTGCTAAGACACCATGACCATATATTAGCCATCAGGTATCTTATCCAGTCATATAAAGTCGTAAGGATCGAAGTTGTAAAGCATAGAGCTAGGAGCCCCAACCTAACCATCTATTTGCTTTTGTAGTATCAAATTTAAAAAAAAATGGTTATATTTTATATGCAACACATAGATAAGGTATAGAAAAGAAATGCGTTTTTTACAGTCAAAACTGACAGTGTGAGTAGCTGCTGTTGCTCACATTCAGTGACCTTGGTCTCGAAGGCCACTTGGCCTTTAAAATACTGATTGCGAACTAATCCCGGATACAACCAGCGATTCAGGTGGTCAACTCAGCTCGGCTTGACTCAGCCTAGCCATCCCCCATGGACAGGCACAGTGAGTATACCAGTGATAAGTGTTTGGCATACCGTGCAATGCACTAGCCACGTATCTGTTGTAATAATATAAAATAAAAACAGTTTTTTCCGACACAGGGTAAACTTTTTAGTTATTGACCATTATACAGTTATTAAATTTTAATCCGAAGATGATAACCTAGCCTACGTCCAAATGCATGTGGTTAACATGTTTATTTCGATCTTCCGATCACTTTCATTTGATGAATCGTACCTAGTAGATTGTTTGCGGTTACATTTTTAACTAAAATGTAATTTGTAGAGTAAATTCAACTTAAACATGCTAACTGTTGTATTGAATTGCGTTAACAAAGTGCACATGTGTTTGAATTTTATGATGTGATTGTTTAAAATCTTCATTTTAAGACGCTGTGTTACGCCCGGATGTCCAGCGTCGGTAGATACCACCCCCTACTTAGCCATGTCGCACACAGCCTTACTACAGATTACAGCCGACACCGTAGGCTACTCCCTACTGAACCCAATAACTTATTCACTAGGGCCCACAGTTTTCCGCGGAGCCGAGTCGAGCCGCGGAATTTTGATATTTCCGCGGAATTTTGCAGAAGTTGAGAAGTGGCTGGCGATTACTACGATCTTTGACTTGATGACGTAATTTTATCACAGAAAAAAATGAAACTGAACTGCCGAAAACTGTGGGCCCTACTAATAGCTATCGCAATACGGCACAATCGTAAATAAACCAATGCAACTTGACAGATTGCGCTTTTGAAAAGAAAGAGATTGGTAATTTTCTGTGTACTTTGCTAGCATACTTCAGCGCAATGCCACTATGCCAGCCGGCCCTTCAGAAGCTGAAGTTTCTGAACAAGATAGAACTCAGCTTACACACAAATGGAAGGTTGTGGTGAGCTGCGGAATTTGTACAGTTTTGCTGCGGTAAGCCGCGGAATTTTGCAAACTGGCTCGCAGAATTTGGTACGCAGAATTTGGCAAAATTTTCTGTGAAAAACTGGGCCGTACTTATCAGTCGATGTAATATCCCTAACTGTTGCTGGATTATGCATTGCAGTATGCTGGCTGGAGATACAGGAATCACAAACTGTCTCATTATATTCCTCACATAATTTGTAATCCTTGCAAAGCTTACTTGAACTGATAACATAAGAGTCATTTAGCTCTGGTACGATGGAAACTGATATACCATTACCCTAGGTAAAGGTACCATACCCCACATAGGGCGTAGGTGGGGTGCTCATCTCCCTTTCTTTGGCCATTGAGTTCGTAGGTGGATAGACCACCGAGCCTGTGACAATGGCCTGTGCGATGCCAGATCTACGGTTATTTTTCCAGGTGCAGAGCCTTATTGCCTTTTGACTAGTACCAAATTATACTGCTTGGCGAACAGAGGCATGTGTGTGTGAAGTTGTGAACAACTTGTCCAGGATTGTTATCAGGTAATGCACCGGGCGAGAGTTGAACCAGCAATCTCACTGTCACCACCGTTACACTACCTAGCTAACCGAATATTTGCTTGGCTGCCATATTTACATCATACACCTTACACTATTTTTTCAGTCGTCAGTTTGAATGAAAACAAAGTTTTTCGGTCTGTTTGCAATATTTAGATAGTATTTTTCATGAGAATGGAAATAGAAAAATATTTCTTCTTCTTCTTTTCCAATAATGCACATATCCTCTTGAGAGTAATGTCGTGCATACTAATCAACCACAGCCATGTATTTGCTTCCACAGGCATGTACAAGTGTTTTAATGACAAAAAAACTAAACATTGGTAATGCAAGGAAAGTGTTAATGTAACCATGCTTTTCATATTGTCACACAATTAGGATTTTAATGACATTCTTTTGCTTTGCTTTGATGTTTTATCTGGCAGGTAACAATGTCTGATGTTGGAGAGTCACTTCCGTTTGATCCCAACAGCCACTTTGAGCTTCAAACTCCTGATGGTAATGACATTCATTACTGATTTGTGTCAGGAACTGGATACCCGGACCCGGTTCCAAAATTTATTACACGGTTCCAAATCCTGGTAATTGGTATCCGCTTTCTTGCACTGATTACCGATAAAACCAATGGAAATTGCACTTTTTGCAGCTATTGTGGTGGAATTCGGCAGTGCAAGTGAGTTCAACATCAGCTATTTTTATTTTTTTGTTGACGAACGGATATCATAAAAACGCTATAGATGTTTTATATGAAAAGATCTATTTTGTAGAAAAATGTTGGGTATCACCGGGTCACTAGATGACTGTGTAGCATAGATGTAGAAAACGTTCCAGAAAAAAAATTTTTAACATTTAAAAAACATTAAAATAACTGGCAGGAATGAAAAATGTTTAAAAACGTTGAATAAAAAAACATTGGCCGTAATTTGTTCAACCTCTTGCCTAATGCCCAATGTTGTATCCAGTATACATGGAACTATAGTTTAGATAGAGAGGAGAGAACTTTATTTAATTTTAATTTAACCATGTGGTTATAAAGTCAAAGCACTAGACTAACTAAATACAATAGATAAAAAGACTTTTTATTTAGCATATTTGCACTAACGAAGTAAACTACGATCACTTAATTGGTTTCTGTGGTTTCAAACGTGCTTCTCGAAGTTCTTGATGGGATTTTTTATGCATGTTTTTTAAAAATAAATTTTAAAAGCTGAGGAAGTTAAAAAATGTAAAAAACGTGGCAAAAATAAAAAAAAGTTTTTACATATATGCTGTGTAGGCCTATGGGTCACTTAAATGTCATTTTTCCTTTGCTTGCAAACCGGGTTCAGGTACCCGGGTAATTGCAACCGGGTACCTGGTTCCTAAAACGGGTAATGCTGCAAATCACTAACAGTCATACTTAGTTGCCGAAGTAGACACATGAATATTCCTAATTCTCATTGTTTGATTTTCTCTGACAAAATGGTGTTGGCTCGCCTTTTCAAAGGTCCATCATTGCGAAAGGTTGACAGTCCGTGGTAAGTATACTATATGTGTAGGGTTAGTGTTAGCATCATTGTTAGCGTTAGTTTAGTGTTTAATTAGTACTGTTTTGTCTTTGTCTAAAATCGGTTTTTGACACCGCTTTGGAATGTCGCCGCCTTGGAATGGCGGACCCGAATCAGTGAAACACTACTGCATAGATTTTTACTATTCGTGTATTATGTATTGTTGCAACAGTAGAAACGAAAAAACCTGAAACAGTAAAATTTACAAATCAAGACTACATATTTTCTGTTTGAACAATGTTTCTATTGATGGCATAGAAACAAGCCTTTACAATGTGATGAGTCTTGCTTGTTCTGTAATTAAACATGTAAAAAACGTCGAAAAATCTTCACTGTTCATAATAATGTGCCAGTTGTGTTGTTGCAGATGCTGCATTTACATATCGTATGCTGCAAGTGTTTCATGATGAAGAAGGACAGCCACATATTGTGGATGCTGACTCCAGTTTACCGGTAAATGCTCGTGCGTGTAATAATCTGCTTTTGTGCTCACATTTCTACATGTGTCAACTATCTGTTACGGCATTTTAAAGACATGCATGTGTTACTAAAATATGAGATAATGATTTTCATTGTTGATAAATTTTGAGTTATTTCTGGCGTACATATTTTACATACATACATATATCTGTTTAAGCACAAATTAGACTGGTTATACACATTACCCCATACTTACATATCATTGTTATTTTGTGTAGATTACATACACTGAACATTTTCTTCATATACAGCTGTTGCATTCAAGGAGCATACGAATAAATCTGTATGGGGCACATTGAAAAATTGAACCAGTTGAAACTGTAAAGTATACATGTACTAGAAAGCATTGACATGTGTTTGTGTCAGAGAGTGAACAAGTAATTTGAGCAAAGCTCACGCATCTTGAAAGAGTACTTAAATGTGAGGCCTCCTTATGGAAGACTCCTTGAATTTAAGAGATCAAAACTTAGATTTCTAAAAATGTACGTTCTGTGCTAAAAATGTTATACGCAGGTTGTCCAGGTCCATCTCCAGCCATTTCGGTGCTGTAAAAAATGGTATAAAATTCTGTAATTTATACATTTATTACAAAGTCTGTGATACTGGTGAAAGGTCTTACTGCAAAGCATTTGCTTTTAACTGATGGTTAGCTAACTGTTTAGCTTTTACCAGAATAATGAAAAACTGGCCCTACATGGGACAGCAAGTTGTATTGATGTCAAGCTGTGTTATTGTAGTTATCATCATCTGCTGCGGAACACTCAGTCAGCAGCAATGTGTCTAACTCCAGTGCTAAGGTCTATGCTCCATCATCAGGTTAGTTCAGTCTTTCTTTACTGTGAAATGTGTGCAAATTTGGCTTTCTTGTGGTCTGCCTAAACACTGCATATCCTAGAAATTGCTTATAATGTTAGTGATCTGCTGTGATCTGCAATGCCATAGACTGATCTCCAGTGAGTGCCACCCCTGTCCTCCAATAGACAGCATTATGAGATTGATGACTGTCTGGAGGATAACAGGGAAGATTATTAGAACTAGCATTATGTTAATTACATCTGCATGCTTATAATGGAGTTCTTACAATTTTAGGTTCATCTTGTTTTTTGTTTTTTGTGTTTCTGTAAAGGTTAAACTTTCTGTTTCTTTATTGTAAAGGTTAAACTTATACCCTTACTATGTGTTTCTGTGCATTTTGCCTGAAAAGGCCGTCCCCGAAATGACCTATACTGTGTCGGGTGGGACGTTAAACCCTACTCACTCACTCACTGCAGTGAGTGATTAATATAACACAATTTTATTATCTGTGCTGATCTGCAGTTGATTTGCAGTTGATCTGTGGTGTTCAGGCTCAGGCAGACCATTCATTTGTGACTAACTCTATTTCTCTCTCTCACAAGCTGTGTACTTGTTAAATATCACTGTGCTATCTAATTGCATTATGTCATTTCAGCTATTATTATATACCTCCTGATATGCCTCATTATGGGTTTTACCAATCCATTCCTGCTTTGCTTTTTATGCGCAACAACAGCTACTGCTGTAGCGCGTCTTAGCCGTTGCAATTCTGTTTCTCTCTCTCCGTCCGTCCATTCGTCACACGGGTGGATCAGTCAAAAACGGTGCAAGCTAGGATCACAAAATCTTCACCGTCGGCTGCCTGGAAGACTCTGGTTTCAAGAACCATAAAGCTTTTCCATAAATTCGAAGGGGGTCACCCCAAACGAGGGTGCTAAATGATGGGTTGGGAAAAATTTGCAATTTTTAGCCGATACAGCATTGGCAGAGCGAGATAGACCTGTGGCACCTTCAGGTGAGTACAAGTAAAACACTATACATATTTAGCCGCCGGTCATCTGGCACCCTCTGGCGACTGATTTTGTTTTACTGGGTTTTCTTTGAAACTGTAGCCAAAAGCCGTATGGATGAGATCTACGGATGAAGTCTACAGATCACTAGCGTATGACGGTGCACCGCTGTTGCACGTTCACCTTTGTGTTAGCAGGGCTTTTCTTGTTAAATCAAAGGTAAAAGGTTAATTAAATGTTGCATGAACTTTTCTCATGGCAGGAGAAACCAGTTTGCCAATTAAGGCCCAATGTTTAGTTCAGAAGGTGAAGGGTTAGGGTTAGGGTTGTGCAGGGCTCTGTGGGTAGATGTATGTATAATATGTGGCACTGCATTTTTTACGATTTTAAGCATTATTGGTGCCATGTCATTAAATGCGTCTTATCTACAGCAGATGTTAATGCATGAGTTATGTGCTGCTGAGCTGCATTTTGCTGTGTTTACAGGTCAGTATTTTGTCATGATGTCACCGAGTGATGTTAACAGTTCTTCGTCGGTGAGCCATCGAGCCATCTCTCGCCTGCCAATTTGTAGTCGACCAACGATTGTGTCATCGTCTAGCATCGTTCGCGACGACCGAAGAAGACAGACACATAAAGAAGGTAATGTGTATGTCTGGTTAATTGGCTGAACTGTCGTTCCCACACTGTTTAGTCATGTCCTTAATATCTAGGTCACTGTAAATATTTTGGAATGATACATCTCTGCGGTGTAAGAACATGGCTGGCATTCAAAGTACAGGAGAGACTGTATGCATTCTTGCAGTGTTAGTTTTAGTGGAATCAATACTGAGCTGCACATTTTATAGCTTGAATGAACGTTTAATTGTGTTGCAGCCGAAAGGCTGGATTGCGATGCATTAATCAGTATTGTAGCCTCAATACAACTCTTTAAATTCACAACATTACGTTTAAACAACAACAACACTGCAGTCGCATCCGGTGCAACTTGATATGCTTGGAGGATATCTGTTGTTGCAGTTCTGTAAGAGATGCAATCTGGTTCGAGTCACTCATTAATGAAGTAACTTTACTGTTAGATTAAAAGCATAGATCACAGCATAGAGCCATGATTGTAGTGGTGATTTAGTGAGTGCAGTGGCTAACACTTTAGTCTTCATCAATGAAGCTAATCGACACCATGCCTAGTTAGTATTTAGATGCAGCAGACAGATTGACCATCTTGGTGTGTAACCAGCCACCCGTGTCAACTCAGCCTGGCCATCCTTTGTGCGTAGGCACAGTGAGTAACTGAGTACCGGCGAAAGCTGAGATAAACAGGCACATTGTGTGAAGCACTAGCCTTGTAACTACGGTTTCGCAGTGTAAACTGGTGTCTGGCTGGAGGCTAAAGAACACAGGTCATCGCCACCCTATGAGTGGGTTTTCCAGCTGGTGAAGGTCTTTACGTCCACGTTTGTTCACATCTTTGTTGTAGTTGAGCGAAGGCGACGTGACACAATCAATACATGGATCGCTCGCCTGGCTGAACTCGTGCCTAAATGCTCAACTGACGTCAAACTCACCGAGGTATGCTCACATATGCAAACTTACGAGCGTCTTTCTCTTCTTATGCATCTGATCAAGCTCTGCTTTTGCAAAACATCATATTTGGCAGCCGCTTTTTCTTGCTATCTTATTTCTCTTTCTTTGTTATTTTTATTTTTTCATGTACGTTGTTTTTCTCATTCTGCCTTTGTGTTGTATTGTTTTGATTGCTGTATCCAAAGATTATTCTCAAAGTAAAGGAAGCACTATTGGTTTTTTGCTAATTTATGTATAAACCTGTCATAACTGTTTTATGCTGACAGGTTAAATTATCAAAAACAAGAGGCAAGATTGTCGCTAGTATACTTGTGCCATGCAGAAAATTTGTAGGGATAGTGTCTGTTTAGTTGAGTTAATTGATAAAATGCACCTACCGGTACTGATAAGGTTTTTTTGTATTATCTTAATTATTTGCCATGCACAAAGATGCTGTAGAATATTTATTATCCTTATTTGTTATTCTTAAAACATATGTACCACTCAGTTTTAGTCTTGACGTCTGTTTGTTTAAGATGGTCATTTAGTGCAGTTCTTAGTGAATTACCATTTAGGGTCATCCAAAATCATCATTTATGGCAGTACCATTTAAAAGGCCGTATACGATTCTGTGTTAGCTATTATTGATATCTGTGGCCTAGACATGCTCCATTTCAGACATATGGTGACTTAAAATTAAATGCCAAATTTGCCACTTTGCCCTACCTAACATATATTCCGTGCCAAATTTCAGGGTGTTCCCCTCGCACTTGATTGCTTATGTCGATGATGCACAGATGCATACTTAGCTAATTATTGTGTAATAACTTTCAAACTAGCCCAACTTTTATGATTACTGTACTAGAGTGCCACAACGGATATACAGACAGACTGATGGACGTTAATTTGTAGTGTGTCCATGTTTTTGTTGAGTTATTTAGTGACCTGTTTATCACTTAGTTTATTGGTGTTTGGTCAGAGCAAGTGTGCCGTTCTTGCGAAAGCTTGCGAATACATCACATCGTTGAACACAGCCAATGAGTCGCTGATTGCGAGCGTCGACGACGTGGACTCGTCGGCCGGCGACATTGTTGAACTGCGTCGACAATATGCCTTACTGCAGGCTGAGAACCAGCTGCTGTGGGCCAAGGTGCACAGCAGTGGTATTGAGCCACCGTGTATACAGACCTCCCCCATCGTGCTTGACGAGTAAGATGTTATTCAACCATGCTATTGTCAGGGAGAGCTCTTGTCCAACTCATCAGCTGTGCTGGACTAACTGCATTTGGTGCAACACCGTTTATGCTAATGTATGAAAATGACTGATTATGAATTAACTTAGTATAGGGTGGTGCACGAAACACTGGAGCATACGTGGTTTCAATAGATCAGGTAATATGGTATATTTGAAATGATTAGCCTTTGATCATTGCAGTGAATAGTGGTAAATATGGTAAATATGGAACACTGTTTTGACTAGTTGATCACGTAAATACTGTCAGTACTTTTCATTAGCTTTTTACATGTGTTGTATAAAAACAAAAAAAACTGATGTGTTCCAATTTTTTGCACCACCCTATGTATTTGGTGCAGAGTTGTTGTCGTACTTGCATGTTTGTAAGTGTGAAAAATTCCTGCGTTTTGGAAAACTGCTTCGGATGTACAGATTCTGATGAACTTATGGTGTCAAGTTGCTACAGTTTTCCATTATTGCTCAGCAAAAATGTTGACATTTATATGACTGCATATACTGTACGCAGTTCTTGGATTATATTTTTAAGGTTGATTTATAATGCATATATAATGCTGTGTGTAGCTTAGCTTTTATTTCAGCATGAACCTACATTCTGTATGTACATATAATATTGTTAGTACCTTCGTAATTAATATTTGGGATCATGGCAACTTTATCAGTAGAAAAGCTCATGAAAATCTAGCAGTGATGATTAAGGCTGTAAATTTTTTGTGGCAATTGCAAATTTTACAAATTTGTGCACATGCCACGAATTTCTGAATTTAGCTGTGAATTGCCACAATTTTTACAGTTTCACAACATTTTAGTTGGTTTGTGTGTTTATTTTACCTTTGTGCAAAAACAGTAATTGTCTGATTTCCAGTTACAATATTATTCTGATATTGATGTTTAATTCAGTGACCTCGATTACATAATAGATATTTTGCCAATCTAAAAACGTCTTTGGTGTTATTACTATTGTCCTGCAGAAAATCCACCATCTCTAGACCTAAATTTTTTCTAGCGACATGTTAAACTCTACAGACTCATTCACTCACTTCCTAGGCCTTTTTTAAAAAAATATGTTATGTGTGCAAATTTGTAAATTTTTTAATTGTCCACTTTTTTGCAGTTGACTTCCACGTCTGTGTTACGACGTGAACTGATTTTTTGTGATGCCAAAGGGAATTTTTTTGTGATTTTGAGTTTATTTGACCATCCATTATGACACATTTAATGAGAAAACGTGAAGTTTTATTGTGACCTTTTGACTTTGAATGGTCATAAAACATGAACGTGTATAGAACTGTCTGTTTGTTGCATGCAAACAGTCATATCCACTGGATTGTGCATGTGTATGAAGTAGGCTTAATACTATAAAACAAACGATGTCGCAAATTTGCCGCTAATTCTGCAATGTTTGCCGCGATTGCTGCAGATTTTTCAGGTAGCAATTTACAGCCTTAGTGATGATATAACTGATTGATTGTGAACTTTTTTGAAATTGAAAGAAATTGATGCAGCTTTTTGTCAGTTTGCATAAACTACTTTTGCTTTCTGATTAATGAGCCAATTTTGTGTTGGCGTTGAAGTTGGGTCCCCAAGAAATTTGCTGGACCAGGCATTTTTACATACTGGAAGCCATTTCTGTCAGTAGCATCAAACCGTCATATGAACTCTGCTTTTTCGTTGTTGAAATGTTGAATAAGACAGCCGTTTGCTCATGATCATATAACGTATTACTACATTGTGAGCTGCATGAAGATGATAAAGTAAGCAATAAATTTTCTGTTATAGTTGTTAAGTAGATAAACATTTTTTGTTCAAAATTCATGCATTGGCAGACTCTGCAGTAAATTTGCAACAAAGTGATATCTTCAGAAATCTCATCCTGCCTCAAGCATGTTTGCTACATTACCTCGTGAAATAATTAGTGCTAAGAAACTGACCATCTGAAGGCAATGCATTGCAATTAGTGACCAAAGAATGCCCAGACTGACGTAGTGTACTGGACCAAAAAGACAGCCATAGACTCACTGTTTACACAAGGAAGAAATGAATGCAGTGTGTACAGATCATAATTATACACTGTGATCTTGATTCGAGTTGTTTGAGTTGATGCCATGCTGAAGAACTGACTGAAACTAAACACCATGCATTACTCAGAACAGTTGGCCTGGGATGTGAGGCTCTTCATTGTGGTTCAGTGCGAAAAGACATTCACAGCACCTGTACTAAAACTGGTGCATACAGATCCCGGAAAGTCAGAAGAAAACCCCTTTCACTGTTCATTGATTTATGAGCACCCTGTAAGAAGTTCGTAACTTGCTGCTACAGAGAAAGATGAATCTTGTCAACTAAGTTTTGTCCTAATTGAGTTATGTTGCTAAAAACATTGAATTTCAGATGGTATTTGCCACAACGTGTTAAATGTAATGGCATCTGTGATCGCTGTTGCAAATTTACTGAACGTGTCAGTGAAAGAATTTTGAAATTCAGCCAATGTCTTACTTAGGTTGACATATTAAACCATGGTTGACTTGGTAATCTTGGTAAATGACATATGAGTTAGGATGCAGTACACTATGATTACAATAAATACAAATTTTAAAAGAAAAACGGTTTAATGTGAGACATTTATGAAGAATCGAAGAGTTCTAACTTCTAAGCAAACAGATTGAAAATTGAAATAGCTGCTTTCGAGTTTCTATATGAAGTCTGACCTCTATGAACAAGCCTGACTAGCGTGCTCTAATTTCAGCTGTATTACTGAAAATACAGGACCGAAGTATTTGAAGCTGAGAACTGAAAAGCTGCACTGTTAGATCTTAGATTGTGGATGTTTTGTGCAGCTTACGGACAACGGTATCGTTATTTTAGGCCTGAACATTTATTTATTGCATTCCACATAGTCACAAGCAGTGATTTTGTGTAAATAAATTTTTACATGTTAGTTTTTTAGCTGGGCTTGAATGAAGAGTGCTAAATAGTAGACAGAAAAAATGCTAAAACAGTTAGACTAAATTCTTACATATTCGCCTCGACCTTCCAGCAGAGCCGAGCTCTGCCCCTTGAGCCCGCATGGGATCCGCCTCAAATTCCGTTATATAGGCCTAAAATACGGCTCGCGCTTGCCGTGATTGCCCTTCGCTACTTTCAAACACATCCCGCCGCTTATGCACACCGGCTAATTTTGAAAAACTGTTCTCAGCATTCTTATGCTTTCTATTGGGCTATTCGCGGACAAGTTCAGAGCTGGGTGATGAGTGATAGCTGCAGAGCTAGGCCTTACTTATGTCCGTAGTTAACTCAAGTGCAGGGGTAGCATTTCACGCGCCCACGTATGACACTGTTGCTGCAGCACTTGCGAGTGATTGCTGGCAGACAAGTTCTTAAAATAAATCACACGCCGCCGTTTACACTGACGTGTCTCACTCACAGGTCTAGAAGTCGCCTCGGCGCCGCTGAGCGCTCGTGCTGCCCGGCGGCGCCGTCGGATAGGCCCTATACTTGGCACTCGCAAGCAGCGCAACTCCGCAGCGCCGACTGACCTTCTGCTCACCTACAGTCAGAGCCGAATGTCATCGTGCCCATTTGTTATTATTATTTACTAGCAATCTGCTGCCGCCAGCCACCTCGGACGTAGAAAAGAAAACGATGAGCAAGGATCAGACTGCAAAGTAGTCAAAATGAATGATGGGAAAAGTATCAGCGGTGAACAATGCATCTGTTTCGCATGTCTTATTGTAGTGCAATTCTTCAATCTGTCTGTCAAACTCCCACAATGGTAGGCCTAGCTAGGCTGTAGTCCTATTTGTAGAATACTGTCACGAAGGCAATGGCGACATTTTGTATGCAAAGACATTTATATAGCGTCACGCTATTTCTCCGTTAAAGCTGAATTTATAACTAATGGGCCTATAGTCAGAGTAAGGTAAAGTAAAGCGTGCCGTGCCCCTCCAGGGCGTAGGCGCGGTGCTCATCTCCCTTTCCGTGCCCGTTGAGCCCGTAGGTGGATAAACCACTTGTGATGCATGGCCAGTGCGACGCCAGACCTACGGTCAGAGTGGCCCAATAATAATTAAATACTGACCAATTTTCAAAAAAAATTTTTCTACAAAGCCGACAGACAGTTGATAAATCAGCATTGTATTTGTATTCGTCGGCATGCGCCGTCAGTGATATTCGACTTTCAGAAATCATTTGAGTTTGACTTTGACTTTGACTTTTGAGTTTGACTTAGCGACATTAAGTTTTTTTCACCAGTCAAGTTTATATTGCATAGTTGTAGTTAACTGAAATGTTACAATTTTATTTTCGAGTTAATTCACCGCCAGTGTGACCTTTCCTTTAGAGTGCAGCGGAAGATCGCGAAAATCAATAAAAACCACTTATTTTGAAAGCTCAGGGTCTTTCAAAGTCATCGATGTTGATACGACTGAAAAGCTCGTCACTAGTGCTTGTTGTAATAGGCAGCATGCCCATGCCTATCTGCAACCGTTTTCACGAAAGACTGGCCAACAACGGTAAAATTACGACTTTTACGGGGGTATCGCTCTTTGATGCTCTCGTGCGCAGGTTTCCTTGAACCTAGAAAACCGAGACTTGGACCGTCGAAATCTACGTTCAATGCTGAAAATTTTATATGCATCTTCTCCATGTCTATCTCAATTGGTTTTGGCGCAATTCGCTCTTGAAATGTGTATCGCAGCCCGAAATTGCCAAAAAAATCCATAAAACCTATTTTGGCGTGCAAGGTCATCCAAGGTCATTGACTTCGGTGGCAATCGAGAGCCAGCGTACGACTTCCTATTAGTGATTAATAGTAACCTAGGCCCTATCTCCCACCGTTATTGAGATACAGCGACTTATGACGTGTCTAAAATAATAAGCTTACGCCCACGCAGTTTGAAAAACAAACTGAATACCGCATAACGTTGTCATAATCGATAATGGGTGAAGCAGGTTAACAATGACAAAGCGGAACTCAAGCAGCGAGAAAAAAACAGCACGCTCAGATAACACGGCATTGCTGCAGACTGCGGCAGTTTAGATGCTGCTGGTCTGCGGCGTGATAGATTGCTGTTATCTATCGGTCATCGGATGGCCAACGGGTGACTAAGCCTAAACTCCACTACTTCGATTTGTTGCCACAGCATGCAATTTGTTCTACGGCATGTTGTACAACTAATTGAATTAAGCAAATGGACTGCGGGGAGTCTAAAACCGTGGCTTCACGCACCGATTTTCCCGTCCGGGGTGTCGTCTGAGTTCTGAGTTTCCCGGACGAGAAAACGGACACGACGGACGACCCGTCGGACGACGCGTCCGATTTTCTCGTACGAGGTTCTGAAGCATGAGCGTCTACACACCTGTCAATCACCCGTCTTAAAGCGCACCCCGCGCTAACGAATAGATCTATCTAGCTAGCCAAGGCGTTAAACTAACTTTACGGACGTCAGATCTGGCCTACTTTGCGAAAAGTTGATACCGGGTACCAAGTTCCATTCACTTAAATCAATGAGCAGGCACGAACCTATTGTTGATCTCATTTTGTCGGCAATTTTAAGCCACTTCGTCTTTTTCCTATCGATTTCTTTGTAGTCTTCCAGGCGTGCGCGTCCCACAAAATGGGACGCAACTTGACTTCATGTAGGGGGCCTATAATGTTCACATCAAACTCGCTTTTGGACGCCATTTTACAGCTGAGAATTATTATGACAACATATGACGCAATAGGTCAAGGGGGGAGTCAAAAGTCACTAGGTCTACGTGATTGGTTGGCAGGCAAAGAACCTCGTTTGGGAAAATCGGAAAGAACGAGCATGCACATTCCGTCCGATTTTCCCCGACGAGGTTTTTAAACCTCGGAAGGTCCGGCGACGTCGGACGTCCCCCCTCCCTGACGAGAAAATCGGTGCGTGTGGCCACGGCATAAAGGAGGAGTCGCGGTGAGAAAATCCGAGTCACAAATGGCCGTGATGTAGTTTATTGACAGCGACGTCTGCCGTTCAGTCAATAATCATAACACACACGCACACACATCGCGGACGCCCACGTGGCAGCCAGTGCGTGGAGTTGGCGTCATCCCGTATCCTCCTCCCCAATAACTCTGACTGTCTGTCAGCGACTCGACGAGAAGGCCGGCGTCAAAAGCGCCGCAGCTCAGTAGTGGATTCAGACGTCGAATCTCACCGGGAAGTCGCGAACCATCTTCAAGCAACCTCAAGCAAGTTGCTAACTGAACGTGTCCAAAGTCAGCCTCCTACACTCGGCGGGATGGAAGGCCAGTGTGAGAGATAGTATGGTGACTGGTAGTATGTCTGCTCGCTGCACCGTTGATTCAGTTGTAATGTTCGCTGACGCAGGCAATGGATGGCCGCATCGTGCGCTGCAGTGTCATTAGCTCACGCCAATCACCTGCCTCTAATTTCGGGATTGTAAAACGTTTCTGGTCACGACTTTGACTCGTGTAAGCAGCGCTATGTCAAGTAGGCCTACCCGGACTTTGCCTTCTCTACTTTTCATCTGCCGCAATGGCGCCCCTAAACAGTTATGCAAAATGTGTTCAATTTTTAAACATTCTATTGTGTTGCTGATATTTGTTGCTAATTCTCACCGCAATGCGTATTGTGTGATACGGAATGTTACGACTGTTCTGTCTCGTTAAACTCATCAGGTTTCGGGCTTGGACTCGGAATCTGACTGAATAGGCTCGACTATACATCACTGCGTAGTGGCCTATATCCGCCACTGTCGCTGCTGCTGTTGTATGCCCTTCATCATCGTCATCGTCTTGGCGCTGCGCTGCCTGCTAGTCAGCTGCTGATGCTGCGCTCTGTTGCCTAGATACAGATGCGCCTCTCGTCTCGCGTAAACAATGCTTCTTTCATGCACTGCACGTCGTCTGTGCGGTATTTTTAACAGAGTCGTCGTGGAAAGCTGAACGCGATTTAATCGGAGCAGTTCGAATCAGCGCGTTGCGGCAATTCCAACGCCGTTCAAACTTTGACTTTGATTTCAGTTTAGCCGTAAGTCGCGTTAACCGAAGCGGATCGACTGAAAAAGCGACTTGAACTCGGTTCAAATCAGCGATGAACCTGGTTTAGCTGATCCGAGATCTGAACCGCATTGATGCAACGCAGCCATCCTAGTAAGCATTGACCAGTCGATCGCTCATTGGCCAAAGCGTTGCACTATTGACGTGCAGCTGTATAACTTCGCGTGATAAGCGCTTGCTGATTAAGCCATTCACTTAACTGCAGGAAAATAGCTCACGCCAAGAATCTGGATCGAAGTTTACTCAACCGCATATCCACTGGTAAGCATACCATAATTATACTATTTGCTTCATATTCTGCATAGAGATCACTATTTCAATCGAAATTTGAAATGATAACAGTACTGGCGTATTGCTGGAAAAATTGCATAGGCCTATTTTTAGTTTGCATTAAACAACAAAAACAGATAGAGAACAGTTTAGTAAAATACGCCGAAAATTTAAAAAATGCATTCGCTTAGTGACCACAATTATTGCTACATTTAAAAATTCACCAATATTGTATTAAAACGGTCGAGAGTTACGTCTTATTATATACGATAAGAAAGAACGGTGATGGTTAAGCACGAGAAATTTGTAGTATAGTGTGAGGGTGTTGTGAAGGGAAAATGAGAAGCGGCTGGCTAACCCGTATAACCATGACGACGTCGTCATCGCTGCAGGGAGAGTTGTCATTGGTTTGTCGTAGTGATTGGCAGCGGCGGCGACTGAAAATCCGCCCCTTCTTTTAGGGTATAAAATAGGGTGCTCGTCAGGTACGGTGGTGCGGTACGGATTGTGTGGTATGTACGGTAATACGGACATGATTATTAAAACAGTCGAAATTTCTACACTGTTTTATGTTGGGTCGATCCTGAGTTCAAAATAACAACCAATCAAACAGTAATTAAGCTAGTTAATTAGGAAACACTTCAAGACCTGACGTTCTTTGGTAAATTTCTTTTAATTTGTGTTGATTTCAGTGTTCTCGGTGAAGAATGGCCTCGAAGCTGCCGTTAAAAATACTGATTCCTATAGACTGGAGCGAAAACGCACAGAAAGCCTTCAACTGTGAGTGATCGTACTTATGGCTTTTTCTCGTTGTAGTTTTTTTCCAGTTTTATTTGTCCTTATTTCTCTCCTTTTTAGTTTTTCTTAGGCCTGTCTCTGGCTTTTATCCTATCACCATTTTTTATGTTTTACATAACAGTAGGCTACTTTCATAATTCATTTTATTTTCTCCCATGTCGTTTTTATTTAGAACATTTTTCAGTTTGCTTTAGTTTAAGTGCTAGATTAAACTGGCAGTTTTTCGACGCAAATCTTTTTGTATCGTAGTTTAGCGTATCTTATTGTATACGGCTAGCAAATGACTTGTTGATGTTTGTCTGCTTTCGTTTGTGTCAAAATAAGTCCCGCAGGGACAGCGCATGCCTGTAATGGTTTCACACGCAGTAATTCTCGGAAACTGATTTGTGGGCCTGCATGTATATAGGCGCCGAGTGCACGCATTGCGGCAATCGACGCACGGCCAAAAGCTTGTGGGATCGACGTAGGTGTCTGATTCCTGTAAATATTTTATTGCGACGGCAGAATGATGAGCCAGGGTTTGCATCTTGGCGTCCATCTGGTTCATTTTTAGCATATGGCAAGTCTTAATTAAAGCAATTCATTGTCTTTGCCATGAAGGTTATGTGATATGCCTATACCCGACGTTTATTTATCTGTTACCTGGTACCTGGTTTGTTAGTAGAACTACAGGAAAAAAGTTAGGCGGATTTTTCGGAAATTTTTAGGGAAGGTTAAACTTGGCCCAAGTTAGAGGGTCTTGGTGGTGATCCGGTGATAGGATTCAAAGACTCTTTACCATTGCCAGATAGGAGAAACGTTTGCCGAATTTAGTAAAAATAGCATAGCACTAGAGAAAGTTTGCGCTCTCTGAGTGGCCTTGGATTATTATTATTTCAGGGTATTTACAGAAGATGGACTACAGTGACGTCACGCTCATCCTCGTGCACTTCATCGATGCAGGTAAAACTGTTTGCAGAGCTCTTTGTCCACAAGACGATTTCGTCCACGTCATATGTACGTACGTTTCATCAGTGGGGCTAGTTTCATAATATAGGCCTAACTGATAAAATGTTTATCTCCGCCAATGAAACGAAGTGAATTGGAGGAGATTAAGAGATTAATCGTTCTGTGTGTCGGCGTGTGTGTCTGTGTGTCTGTACCATATCTCCATAACGATGCCAGATAGACACATGGTCACAATGTGGTAGTATAGTGGTAGTTGTTGTTGTAATGTTTAAATTACTTTACTTTGCGGAGATATGCACTCCTACGGGCGCCTTCTAGTTAACTTTGAAATTAAAAATGAATATTCTGTACGTGATTTGAATTTTCATTAGGCTCATCGTTTAAGCCATTACGCACATCTTGCTTCGCTCGCGTTCAGAAACGTGATTTCTGAACAAAACAGCGACGATGATATCAGTGATTGTTTGTTTGCAGCTAATGAACGAGAATTACACGAGAAAGAAGCTAAAATGATGGACCTGCAAGAAGCATACGAGACGCTTCTACTACAACACAAGGTTGGTATTGAACATAATTACTGTCGGAGGTAGCGACGACAGTAGGCCTATTGGGCTTTTTGTTGTAAACGCGATAACTCATAAACCGCTGCACTTACTTTGATGAACTTGTGCCTCTACAACTCGTAGAATTTTGATGAATTTTAATGTAATAAAAGGTCAAGGTCACATAGGTTTTTGTGCTTTTTTCTGCGTGATACTACGTCTACTCGCGGACAGTACTTATATTTTTGAGCAAGGCTTGTCGATCTCGTTATACAGCTGCAGCTAGAATAGACGAACTATGTGGTCAAGACGTTTTCTTCATAATGTCAGCGTTTTGGTGAGTTGTGTTTTGAAAATCACAGGCAACACCGCCGTCAGTGTTTAACCATTTTAAGGAAAGCGGGAGTATAAGTGTAAAATTTCAATTAACTAAATGAGACTAACCAAGTATCCGTCACAAAGTTTAGTTAGTTAAATTGAATTAATCACAATCACAGTCACGTAGTTTAACTAATCGAATCTAATTAATTGAATTTGTGCAGTTGGGTCCATATGTTATGCTTAGGCCTAGACTCATAGTACCTCAGAGAAAGACATAAGCTTAAATACGATATTTAAATTAGAATTGACGATACATGTATATAGGCCCTCAAGAGAGACGTGACATAACAGCAAGTTCTGATGGGCCACATTACGGGTAGTGTCCGTTCGTCTGTCTCAGTCTGTCCATCTGTCTGTTCCTGCGGACTTTTCCGGAAAACAAAAGGTGTAGTAAACCCAAAATTAATGTAAACGTTTCTTGGAGCTGGAGTAACCGGTTTGCCAATTTTTAGCTTAAAAGGTCAAAGGTCAAAGTCACCAGACGTCGAAGCTTTCAAAAAAATGGCTCACGGCACACCAAGCGCAGTGCAGTGGGCGGGTACGCTGATGTGCAGTGAGCACTGGACGGACGACCACATACATGTCGGCACATGGCGTGACGACATCTTGGTTGATGTGCAGGTGCATTACCGGTGGCTAACGGGAACGGGCAGCAGTCCGGGAGAATACATTCTGAAGGTGGCGTGCGAAGAGAACGTCGGACTGATTCTGATGGGTCCTCGCGGATTGGGCAAGATCCGTAAAGCGTTCCTAGGCAGTGTCAGCGACTACGTGCTCACTCGGTCTTCTGTACCAGTTCTGATACACAAGAGCTGATCAAGGCTGCAGTTAGCAGTCATGCGTGCTGTCCAGGGACGTGTATTTTCCGTGAATTTTTGTGACAAGTTTTCCCATCCCTTCCGTCTCTCCTCTATACCCTCGTCCCCTCCTTCCTTTCCCTCTTTATTCTCCATTTTCTCGTTTTTTGGGGGGTTTTCCCCTAGATGACTGAGGAGTGTGTCTGGAAGCAGCTGAAAGCTGATATAGGCGTAGGTTTAATTTACGCCACAAATTATATCAACTTTCGGTATTTTTCCCTAAATGACTGAAAAATTTCGTTACTTATATGATTATATACAAAAAACTGCAAACAATTTATTTAATGTTGTATAAGCGATGATGTAAAACAGCAAAAATTCAAAGTATAAGCACAAAGTAATGTATTAGCTTAGACATTTAATCCGTCCTCAGTAGCCGCCGCCATATCTTGAATTTACTACTGTTGCCAATTTTGGTCACACCACTTGTTTTCTGTAGTAGCTGGTTACAATCCTGCAAAATTTCATTAATCTAACTCAAACGGCAGCCGCCATCTTGGATTTAATTTTTGTTCAATATTATAGTCAGTTCGTACCTAGGACCACAAAATGAGTCCACATGTCAAATTTCGTGCAAATATACGCAATAACAAGCGAGCTGTGGGCGACAAACTGAATTCAAGATGGTGGCCGCCGCCATCTTGAATTTATTACTATTGCCGCTCTTGGTCATATGGCTTATTTTCTGTATATAGCTGGCTACACTGCTGCAAAATTTTATTAATTTATCTCAAACGGCAGTTGAGTTATTAATGTTTGTGCAAAAATCCAAGATGGCGGCCGCCGCCATATTGAATTATTATTTTGTAACGCCGGACCACCCACGAAGCCCGTTTGCGGTCCTAAACTTGCCCTTCAAATTTTGCGTTGATCGAGTTTTTACTTTTTGAGATATCACGATTTGAAAATTTCACAAATTTGGTTTAAAATGCCTATTCAGGCCACCAAAAATCATGTTTTGGGGGAGTTTTGACCTTTAAACTTTACTTTTTATTGTCGAGACCCCCAAAAGGCACTTCCTTGCGCAGAAACGCGCGTTTTGAGCCCTCATTGGTCGTAATCGGTCCTACTGTGTGATCTGGACTCGACGCGAAGAATAGAAAAAAAGAAAGAACCAACAGTAAGCCAAAATTCGCCATTTTTGCAGGCCCCCTTCCCGTCGTCCCACATCAACCAAATTTTGCACGCAGGGTCGTATCCCGGATATCTTTCTTGGTTTTGAGTTTCAAAAAGATCGGTTAAAATGTGGGAGCAGTGGGGGTCGAATTTTTGGCCTTCCCATTGACTTGGCACATCGCTTATGCAACAGTTTGTTGCTATCGCACAAGCCGTGATGCAGCATTTTCTTCCAGATTTATGTGATGTAGGCCTACATGTAGAGTGCAGGTCTATGCTCATAGTGTCTCCGTTTTCGCTGCTGCTGACTTAGGAATACCGTAGGTTCTGTCAGAGTAGGCCTAACTGACGTCAGACATGTACGTAACATCTATCCCTGATCTTGTGTGATGTTTGTCTTATATTCAATGCTCTAAAAACCGGTACAAGATTGCCTGTAATACACGATTGTGAGCCGGGTAAGCTTTTAAGTTGTCAAAGTTGTGCTTTTATTGATGGTGTACTCCATATCAACAATAAGTCGCGTAAGAGTGGAACATGCATGTTTTACGTGGATCAAGCAATCGGCCAGATTTAGACGCTATTGCTGTCGATCATTGCAGCGAAGTGTGGTCGTGTTAACACTGTGTTCAAAAGTTTAACGTACAGGGTGGGCCAAAAAAACCGGACCTGTTTGAGCGTTGATATCTCAGCTATGGTTAGTGGTAGAAAGACGAGCGATACGTCAAAAGTTTCAGAATGCTGTAAAGAATAAAGGACAAATTTGCATAGTGAAGCATTTAAATATTTTTTGCCTAATTTGCATAAATATTCGTCGCCCTCGAAATTCTGCCAAATCTGACTGTAACACATAGATTTAACATGGACATTTGAGCTTTTGTAACTTAGCGATGTTTATTGATGGAAAGGCGCGTAATATGCCAAAAGTTTTGAAATTGTGCACAGTAGAAGTGTACAACTTGCATGTTTCAGCATTTAAATATTCTTTGCCTGATTTACACAAATCTACCCCACCCCTAAAATCATGCTAAATTGGCAGTAACAGATGAATTTAAGTTGATTTTTTTCAGCAGATGAAATTCAACATAGGCAATTGCCCAGCTTTTGCATTCATAACCGCCATCAGTCCTTTTAGGCAGCTGATCGATCGCTGGAGTCAATGTGTTCAGGATCAGCTGAGCCCAGCATTCGATTAGCACACATTATAGCTGGTCAGTTACTAAAATTTTGTGACCAGGCTATTTGTTGCAATGCCCCCACACTGAATAATTCACAGAATTTAAATCCATTCATTCCATTCAAAAGGTAATGAAGATTTATGCAAATTAGGCAAAGAATATTTAAATGATTTGCTATGCAAGTTGGGCCCTTTTTGTCTGCAACATTCTAAAACTTTTGACATATCACACATCTTTCTACAGGTAACCATCGCTGAGTTATCAATGCTCAAACAGATCCGGTTTTTTTGCCCACCCTGTATATATGTCGACCTATGTTCCACTTTTTATGCATTACCCGTTATGTGGCCTATGTTTGCATGTATTATGTATATATAGTTAAAAAAGATAGTCGAATTTATAATGACCTGTTTATTGAAATTCGAATGTTACAGATGACAATGTTTTTAACTTGACCCTTTTAAATACGATTTTTCTTCGTGCTTACGTGCATGTAAGATATAACGCAATAAACGTAATGTCAAGTAATAAAATAATATTTTGACGAGATGTTGATAAATAACATTTTTGGAAAGTTCGATGTTTTATCCTTGAAAATAAGAATGCATACGAACACGTGGAAGACAGAACGAATTATAGATGTGAAAAACATTTTTTATGTTTTTAGTAAAAATTTTAAAAAACATGTTTTATATTTTTAAGTTTTTTGTGTTTTATGTTTTTGTCGTATTTTTAGTGTCGTGTTTTTTGTTCTTTTTAAAACATAAGCGCACAAAATTACAAATATGATGAATTTCTCATGAGCAAATTGCGTTTAGTCCTGTTTTCTATCTGTACCATAATCACGGTCACATAATAGCATTTAGTACATTTCGGTCTCTAATCTTCATAAATGGTAGATTTTTGTTTTTAACATTTTTAACAGGGACAGAAAAAACAAGAACAAGAAAACTACAAACAAAATGTCCAATACAAATACTTAAACAACAACAGAGATGACAAACTAGGGCATACTCACGTCACGTTCCACCAAAGCACAAATACAGTATACAAAAACTTTAAATCACTGAACTCCTTTGACAAAACGTAGAGATTAACACATTCAGTCATAACTGAGTGACTGACTAGTAAACAAATACGGTTTATGAATAATAACTTTCGCAAATGAAAAAATCTGACAAAGTCAAGCTTACCACAGAAATACTGAATCAGTTTAACCGATTCCCACTTGTTCATACCAAAAATGTGCCGATAAACATTATTCCAACAAACAGAAAGTTAATGAACCATACTACTTGTTAAGCTAACTGCCTCAACAGCATACGTCAAAATAGGTAGTTCAATGTTTTTATGTATGTTTAACATGTTATTTATAAAAGTGAAAAAATGTTTTTTTAATGTTTTTATTTGCAAATCATTGTTTTGACATCTATAGAACGAATCTATAGCTCGCAGGACTGGTGTACCAATTCATAGCGCGGTGAATACACGGAACGACTGTCGTTGCAACTTGCTGTCGCGATAGCGGCATTGCAGCAGTCATCAACGCAGTCAACCAACTAACTAGCCAAATAACTAAGTAATCAAGTTTATTTTAAAATATAGCAATACAAGTGCTGTATAAAGCAGGATTGAATTACAGTGCTACAAAGGTAGACTATATTTGCTACGCAGCTAATAATTATTAAACGAGAACGGGGTGAATAATGAATTATACGACTTATATAGTCCACAAAAGTTTCGGGAGTTTCTGAGGTGGCAGACAAGTGAACGTGAAGTCGCTAAACTGAATCCGGATTCTGTTCGAGGAAAGTAAGCCTAAGTTATACGGTGTAGAATGATTATGATTGTGCATGACAGTCGTCACAGCATTATTTTCTTGCTGCATTTTTTGCCGCAACAGTGCAGCAAAGATCCTGCTGTGTGATTGGAGCGTTGTCGGTTTAACTTCGTGCTATTATCAATGATAACCATCAGTTTTAGCGCCATTTTGCTTATCGTAGCGTCATTGCGAGCTGCAAGCTATATAGCTACCCTTAAACTTAAATAGCGTGACTGTGGCCGTCTGCGTCTGTCCACTCGTCTGTCCGCTGTCCGCCGTTTGTCCAGACGGAGCACGTCGCCTACCAGCTTAAAGTCATAAGGCCTACTCTTGGCGCGATTCGTGCTGAAGCGTACACGTGGGCACATTTCGACGCGGGGCATTCAGGCATTTATTACCGTAAGACGCTAGACATCAACATGCTATAACGCTGCTGCTAACGTTTCAGACGACATACAATTACGACTGAATACCTGCAGTTCCGTAGGCCAATAACGGTCGTGCTTCGCTGGTCTTTTTATGCGCACGTGCTTGAGTCGCATAGCGTTGAGTACAACGCCCCACAGCTGGGTGAATAGTCGTCAAGTTTACACGACACGCAACACATCGCTGCCGTTCAAACAATGGCAAGGTTTTTCGGCGTTACAAACAAGGTTTAAGATTCGTCTGGATTTAAAAGCCTACCTCAACTGTTAGATCCGCCACTTCATGAACGAGATCTTTTGTCTACGAGTGATCTTAGATCAGTAACAGGAAACGCGCCATTCGGCGTCATAAATCCTACGTTGCTGTTGCTACCATTTTGTTTAATCATTTCACCCTAAATTTAAAAAGAAACAAAATACGCTTTTTTACCTTAAACACCTACTTACTTTTGACGTCCACCGGCTGGTCATAAAATGTTCTACTGCATCGTTTTAATTCGTCGTCACTTCGGAAGTTGGAAATTCTGCCCATCGATCGGCATACGACTGCGTATAGGCGGCGCTTGACCAGTAGCCACTGGCCATGCAAGTTAATGCAACGCTGGTTCCGGAACCCGCTACCAACACTGTCGTTATCATGTTCCTGTATCTGCAGTAGATTACAAACATAATTATTTATATTTGTATAGGGCGATCATCTGTCGTAACATGATAAGAAATCAAGAATGAGTGAACATAAATTTATTTCGTACTGTACTGAACTGGACTGAATTGGAGGCACAGGAACACAGGCACGATGTTCATACGCTGTCACATAGAACTGTTTCGATATGATGAATCCTCAAATAAAGACTGGCGTATAAACTCGGCATGTCGTCTACGCGACTATGAGAGTTAACGGCGCATAGATAGTGCATCAGCAGCCTAAGCTGGCAGTCATGTCCTGCAGTTGTCTATACGTTTAGCCCTACGTTGTCCTCACTGACTTGCGGCGTCGCTGCCGGCGGCTTACACTTTTTTACGACGGCGGCCAGGGGTCTAGTCTGCCGAATTCGGCGCCCGACTTGTCGCAAAGTCGATTAAGTTTACATCAGGTGCAGTAACGGTATTTTTTCAGCACACTGTAGGCCTATGGTAAAGTAAAGTTGAGCGGTGATGGCGACACCGGCGACATCACGAGAGGGCAACATGCAAAGTATGAGCAGCAGCGACAGCATCAGAAGGAACTTCAGTGACCAAGACGGCGGACGTCTGAACGAGTCGACGGTGGGACGAGGTGGCGGTCGACGCGTCACTGATGAAGTTATCCAGCTGCCGGAAATTGGCGAGAGAACCATCTACGTCACCGACGAAGGACTGATCGTAAGTAGGCTACTGCTCATTTTATCAAACTAGCGTATACCTGCTAACTTAGTAAGCTAACGTTACAGTAGCCCTACTACACGGTGTTTCATAAAAAAGTGACCACTTATTGTTTTGTTCATAATTCACTCAAGTGATGATCAATTTACATAAAATTTTTACCAGTTGAACCTGAAGAAATACTAATTCAAAATATTTAAAGTAAATATGGCAGTTGATTAAATATTCTTTGCTAGTCGTGACGTAATGCTGACGTCATAAAGTGTCGTGAGTACAAGCTTGCTTGTCTTAAATAGCGCTGTCATTTGCTACCCTGCTTCGATGGTGAACTTAATCTGGTTCGCTAATGAAAAATGTTTATCATGTCAGCACTAAGCAACATGTGGACATAAAATCAGGCGACTCGCGATCCAAAAACACAACCATTTTGCAAGCTCGGTGTGATAGTGCACTGTCTTGCTCGAACATGTGAAAGTCCAGCTATCCCCACAGACACGTAAATGCGATTGCTTCGCACGTTTTTTTGTAACTGCAACTGTAAAACTTTAAAAATTTGTCATCAGCGAACCAAATTTTTCACCATCGGAGCAGGGTAGCAACTGACAGCACCTTGAGACTAGCAGGCTTGTACTTGTGACATATTATGACGTCAGGGTTACGTCAGGCCTTGCAAAAACATTTAATCAACTGCCATATTTTGTTAAAATATTATGAATCAGTATTTCTTCAGCTACAAATAATAAAAATTTCATGTAAATTGATCATCATTTGAGTAAATTATGAAAGAAAGAAAAAGGGGTCCCTTTTTATGAAACACCCTGTAGTTTCGTATGTATGACTTCAAAATTTTCGCCTTTCGCCTGCTATGTTCAGCTGCGTTTACATCCAATAGCTTTTGCTGAATCTATCATCTGTATATTGAATCTGTGATCCGTGTTTCAGGACAGTGGAGAGTTTGATGAGATGAGTGAAGAGTTTCGAAATCGTCTTGGTCTCGTTCCGGTAATGATATTATTATAGAAAACGTTAGCTATAGGCCTACTACTACTCCCATAGGCGTAGAGACGGGGTATATTTGGTTTGGCTACTCCTCAGTCCTTGCCCTAAAATAATACCAAATAAACTTTTTTACGGATTAACAATGACGTCATATTTATTTTCACTTAGCCTTACTTAGCATGCACCGGAGAGCAAGTTTCTGATACAAAATGCTGATACAAAATGATACCGCTCCAAAAAATGTTGTACCTTCTCAAAGCAAATTCCTGGCTACGACCCTAACCCACGGTATGCTACTTTCTGGTACTTTACAGATTTTATCAACTTTATGTGATACTGTATAAATCTAGAGTAGAGTACCGTCTCTAAACTACTGAAACAAGAAATTTGAGCTAATGCTCGTGAGACGCGCAAGAGCTTACAACAGTTCTTGTTCGCAGGTTTTCTTGGTCTATGTCCATCCATTTCGTCGCAGTTCACTCTGTTGCAGACGAAAATCGCAACAAAATTATTAAAATTTCTATTTTGGGGTTCAAGGTCATTTAAGGTCATTAATGTTAATATCATTAAAAAGCACGTCATCAGTGTTTGTCATGATAACAGCACATCTGTGCCTATCTACAAGCGTTTTCGCGCTAGACAAGCCAATAGCGAAAAATAACTACTTTTTAAGGGGTTACCCCTCTTTGACACCCGCGTGCGCATGCCTCGTTGAACTTGAGGGGTGGGGTCGGGACTTAGACTGCTAAAAGCTACAGTCCAGTCAATGCTGAAAAATTCATACGCAGGCTGTCATTGTCTATCTCCAGCCATTTCGGCGCAATTCGACTCTTGAAATGTATGTCGAACCCGAATATAGCAAAAAATTACTAAACTCCCTATTTTTGGGGTTCAAGGTCATTTAAGGTCATTGATGTTGACACCCTCGTCTCTAGTGCTTGTTATGATAAGCAGCATGTCTATGCCTATCTGCAACCATTTTACGCTAGACAAGCCAATAAAGGTAAAATAACGTCTTTTTAGAGGGGGTACCCTTTTTTCTTCTCCTTGTTTTCAAGGACCCCCGTCACCCAGCGGCATGAAATTTTGTCACAAAATATTAGAGACTCTAAGCTATCATAGGGTGAGAACCCGGAATATTTATCTTATTTGGTCTTGGAACGGTACCGGGTCGTGACGGTCGGACATACAGACAAAATTACCATAGCTAATACGCACGCGCGTAAAAACCAACCAAGGATTCAGTGTGAAGTTCGAAGCTTTACGTTTTAATTCATTATTTTTGCAAATTAAACCAGTCAAATTTTTCAGCCTATAAGTTTCGTTTTTTTGCAAATTTTTGTAGACAATGTGTCAGTGAAGAAAAAAATCATTCAGTATTTTGCTGAACATACGTATAGATAACTTTTAAGACGGCTGTTTTGTTATCATCTTATTAATTTCCAGTCTAATTTTCTAGTTTTTAGTATTTTAGACTCTCATATTCGTGTATTGTGTACATCATCAATATTAAAAACTCTTGTGCCCAAAAATGCGTTGCAGTCACACCACGTAAAATTCTATTCCGACGATGACGACGACGACAATGATGTTAGATAATGATGATGATGATGGTACTGATGCTGACGCTATAGGAAGAGCAGCAGGAGCTGTCGGAGGTGTTCAAAGTGCGCATTGGAATGGCGACGACAGACCGCGACCAGGTCGAACGTCTAATCAATGAGATCGACTCGGCAATGTCAACCCAAGGTCAGCGGCGCGAGGACACGATACGACGCAATAACCTGGATACGTACGCTGCACGCAACTTCCAGTCGGGCAGCCCACCCGTCCAGTTCACCAGGGAACCACTGCGCCGACCACTGCTTACCAAAACCACCGTCGCCGAACGTCGGGCAAGTCGACTCTGGTCGTTCATCTTTATATACCGCGATAATGGTAGGAACAAACGAACGACAAAATGAATAACCTAACCAGTAAATTCTAACTAGTACACATCCATTTGGCGACAGTTTGCACAATGGGCTAACCAAGATTTTTTAACCATTTTAAGAACGGCCAAAATGTTTTTTCGCTCTTCTTTTTATTCCTCTGTTTTTTTTTGTTTTTTTTTTCTGCAAATTGTTGGTGTAGTACCCGGTAATAGACCTCAATCATAAACTTTTGTGACACTACCTATAGGATTATGAGGCACATAGGCCTAAGTTGCACAGTTCGATTTTAACACTTCACAGGCGTAGGCCTATAAGTGGAGTGAAATTTGCAGCTTTCCTTCGCATGAGTCTTGTATCTGCGTTTATCTGCGCAGGCATCGCTGGCCGTGTGGATGGCAATACTTCGGTTCGTTGATGGGGTTTCAGGTCGCAAGCTTTCAGCGTCGTCGAAGGTTCCGCCGGTTGGTAACACACGTCGCATTTCATATTAATTACGACACACTGAGCAATAACGGTGACCTAGTATTAGTCAGTGAACTTATTACTGTCGTCATCATTATCAAGTTCGTTTATTAAAAAGTTGACAAAAAACAACTCAAACAAAACCGATCAGGTCAAGCTTAAAGGTATTCTCTTTTATACGTTTCGTCAAGTCAGTAAAATGTTTGATGCAAATTACATTCACCAGCATTAAATGTCCAAAACGACCGTAGACAGTAAGCAAGTAAATGAGTAAGTAGGTCAGTAAGTAAAAAGTGAATTTATATAGTGCATATCGTTTAAAAAATAACGTTTAAAATGCGCTATTAGTATTTCGCGTCAGGCCTCAAGTCGTGGCTTTTTGATTGTGCTTGGTCGTAACAGGCATTTGCGAAACCTTTGTTTTAGGGACGTTTTGTAAACTTACTGATTGGTTAATTGGGTGAGTGAGTGAGTAACTGACTGATCGACTGTTTAACTGATTGATCGATTGATCTGCTATAACGCGAAGGCGTTGGAGGGGCCGATAATCACTCAAGTCTGGGAGTTGTTGGAGACACCTCACGACGAGCGTCAGCAGTCGTTACGACGCAGTGCGCCCAGTACACCGACTGACGACACCAGCCGACGACTGTCACTCAAGAAACTCTTCCAACCGCGCTCATCTAAGACATCAGCAAGTCAGTTACAGTTACAGACGTGCAGTTAATGGACTGAGAAACACTGCGTGTTTGTTAATGTCAAATGTCTATGTCTGATCGTCCATTTGTCAAGCGTATCCTTGAGTGCATTTACACTACATGCACTCACAACCATATCTCGTAGTCTATTCCAAGCATCCACTTGACTGAAGAAGTGTTGGCGGCAGTTTACGCTAACGTTCTTTTTTAGTATATTTTTATAGAATTGTTATGGTAGACAATGCAGAAGTAAAAAAATACTACACTCTGTGCTATCGAACCCATGAACTATTTTATAAATTTCAATAAGATCCCCTCGTATCTTTCTTTTATCTCTTATGTGTACAGGTCGTCAGCAGAGTCGACAGGATACAGCGCCGCAGACCGTAGCGACGACGTCGCTCGTTGAAGCAGGCAACGATGATACGTCACTGCTGTCTGATCAAGTCATCGCCAGCATTCCAACGACAGAGATCGACCTCATCAACTACATCGTCGCGCACGGCATTCTCAGCAAACAACTTCGGTCGGTGATTATTTTTTACAGTGTCAGATAAAAAAAAGTATCAAAAGCATCGATTAATGACAAACGTACACGTTTAATTTAGCTCCTTCACGAGTCACCAGCTTAACTGACGGACGGACGGACGGACACAGTGATAGTAATAGGCTATAGCAAGTGGTAGCCTGGTAGGTCTATATTGATAAAGTAAAATGCTTTTCAAAGACAGCTGAAGAGCGAGTAAAGTGCTATCGGGACTCATTTTGCAATCACAGTAACGCATATTTTGTTGATGCAGTTTGCAGTTACAAGTTACAACATAATATTTACTATCTGTAGTTGGTTACTGGCAGTATATAATAGTGCTGACAGTGATGCAATGTCTATGATGTATGTTGCTGTGTATGCAGTGATGAGATCTATTGTCAGTTGTGCTGCATCGTCTCAAAGAACCCGTCCGTCGAAAGTCGTCACAAAGGCTGGATGCTGCATCTGTTTTGTGCCGGGTGCTTTCTACCTTCCGTCGAGGTCTGCTCTTTTTACACGTTGCGCTGGGTCTAAAAAATGTTAGGGCTTTCTGTTTCCATGGTAGCTAGAAGAAAGTAGCGCATATAACTAAAAGAGCTAAAAAAAATTATACCAGTTTTAGCTTCCGGGGATATGATTTGCATAATATTTTTATTTCACTAGAAGAGAGCAATACACACGAACAAAAAAGACAGAAAACACGCAACATAAAAGCATGTCCATAATTAAGTTTACATTAAAAATTAAAGCATCGATTTTACGCTTGCTAGTGGCGGATAGTGCGTGCCATACAATGCCTTTAAAGCAGCAGTTTAAGACATGATAAAAACGACGTGGTGTCTGTCGACGTGCAGTTTCTGAGCTATTACTACGCGTTCCTGTACGAAGTGGCTGCGGACGACGACCAGAGGTTCGCCAACTTGACGCGTCGGACGCTGCGACGCACCAACAGCAACGGCATGCGCTTCCATCCACCCAACTCTGTCGAACTCGCCGTCAGTATAACACAACCTGACGTAGGCTAACGAATTCCTGTCGTTCGTATGACCGGAGTATTCAGTCGTGATAATTTCTGTCTTTGTTAGTAAAGTCGTAGTCCATCCAGTACTGTTTTTTGTATTCAAGTACATACTGCAATAAAATGCAATTTCGTGTCCCGTAGTTTTGTGGCGGATTTTCGTGACCAAAGTGGTCTCGAGGCCAAAATTTTGGTTTTGGCCTCGGCCCCTCAGTTTTTGCCTTAAAACAATGGCCACGGCTTTGGCCTTAAGCATTTGGTCTCTGCCTGGCTTCGGTGGTAGTGATTTGGCCTTTACGAGTTGACTTCTACACCTAGCTTATTCACGATGTCGTTGTCACTTTTGTAGTTCTACCTTTGACCTCGATCCAGTCCACTGGCCACAGCCTTGGCCTTGAGCAAAATTGTTCTTGAGTCTTCTTGACCTCGGCCTCATGGTGTTGGCTTCGGCCTCGTGTCTGACGTCGAAAGTATGGCTTTGTTTAACATTAGTGTTGTGTCTGCAGGGTACAAAAAGTCTGCGTCCGATGCAGTTGGACGTGGCGGTTCCAGACGGCCGCGTCATTTGCGTCAACGTGGACTCGGCGTCGACGTCGTCTGAGATGTGCGAAATGATCGCGTCCAACATAAACATCAAAGACTCGTTCGGCTTCTCGCTGCACATCACCGTCGACCAGAAGGTTAGTTACACCAAGCTTCATGATACGCTGTTGATGGCTGTGTTCGTACATCGCGCTTGATCGCGTAGTCTTATGCTTGCTGTGTCCGTTCACACACTAGTTACCTGCTGTTACACTAGAATGTGTTCAAAGCGACGGAAATGAACTGACCTTCACCGAACTCAAATGATATGAACTAATCAGTGGATTTTAGCTCATTTCGTTCTATTGTATTTCTGTCGCTTTGAACACATCTTTAGGGTTGTGCTGACGACGGATGTAAATTTTCTTGGTATTTTGTTCACGCTACGTTACGCCTCCTCTTGTCCGTCTCTGTTTGCCCGACTCAGCGACCGTTCATAAAGTCGTAGACAAAGTTTAAATCGTTGTAAACGTTTCCCAGGGGAAGAATTACTGGTGTACATTAAGGCATTGAAACAGATGTAAAAAACACCAAGATATAGGCCCAGTGACGCATAAATATCTGGCTGTAGTTACAACCAGGTCAGCGTCGTGTGTGTTCGTTGCGCAGATATCGTCGTTGGGCAGTGGACTTGATCACGTGATGGATGCCATCACCGAGTGCGAGCAGCTGGTGCGCACTCAAGGCAGAATTGCGGACTCGTCTTCGTGGCGGCTATTTTACCGCAAGGAACTCTTCACTCCATGGTACAACCCGAGCCTCGATCAGGTCGCCACTGATCTTATCTATCGACAGATTGTCGACAACGTTCAGACCGGCAACTATCGGCTCCATCGTGTAAGTAGTGTGATCATTCTCTCCTAGCTATTATGTCCATAACTAACTAAGTAAGTAAGTAAGCGAGTTGCTTTTATTGAATAGCATGTAACACATACAGGCACGCACTAAACACGAAAATCATAAAAGTACTTTAAGCAATGTACAATAATAAAGTCAAAGGAAAAACTGCACAATAGCATTGTCATTGTAAACGAACATATATTAGCAAACTAATTTTTACCATGTAAAATTGTAAATTATTTATGTCGCTGTGTAGAAGTACGAGTACATAATTGTGACCCGAACACACGGGCACAGAAAGAAAACAACGGAAACGGAAAAGTAAAGTTTAAGGTTTCTTTGTTTAGCAGCGGCGAATCTTAGTGCATTTATTAACGATTAAAGCACACGTTATTACTAACTTGGTGAAATACAAACACTGTTACCGAACTGAGCTAAACTGGCATGTGTTTGTGTGATCTGCAGGATGACATAGTGACGTACGTGGCGCGCTGTCTGTATGTCGAGAACGGTCGCAAGGTTGACTTGGAGCTGGTTAAAGCGAAGATGTCTGAGTATTTCCCGGCGTCCTACATGACCAGCCACGCCGGCAGCACCAGGGCACGAGACGCCCTCGCACGTGCGGTCGTCTCGTCCTTCGACAAACAAGGATTCTCCGGATACGCCGTCCCTGCCAGATATGTTAGTCTTTCGACTTCGATGTGCCCACTATATTTTGTGCATACATACGATAAAAATATGCTTTGCAGTTGCATGTTGTTTGCCAGTTTTTTGTAGTAAAAACCAGTCACCCACGTCAACTCAGCCTTCTATTTTTTCTGTTAGAAATCAAGTCTGTCTGACTGGGGTAAAGTGGGCACGTGCACCTGTGGCAGATAACACAGTGTGGTCCTGGTCCGTAGCTATGAAATGCCACGAACAGCCATACACACATCTTTAACTTTTCTTCCGGATGTGATTATTGGCAGTAGTGTTGCATGACGTGTAGATCCAGCATGAGTTGGTGGCGAGCGCGTCGTCCATCTGGCCGACCCACTTCTCGGCAATGTTCGAGGCGTACTGCATTGGCGGTCCGGAGTTGCCTCGTGATGACTTGATACTGGCCGTCAACAGCTGCGGCGTGTTTCTACTCGACTCACGCTACGAGGTCGTCGTCGGTTTCCACTTCTACGACATCATCGACCTCAAGGCAGACAACAGGTATGTGCGTACCCTGGCGTGCACTGAAATTCATGTGTCAGATAAAACATGCATGTATAAGATAAGTTTGAAATGTTACACGACAAGAATCAGTTGCTGAGAGTCAGACAAACTTTAGTAAATACAAAAACAAACACAAATCTTTAAATATTCAGTAAAAATTTGACACACAGTATGGCAAAAAATATTGTCGTTAGTGATTAGCTTTATTAACGTCTAAGTTGATATGGATACGTAGGTCGCAAAGCCGTTTGACTGTGTGTGCTTTAATAGGATTAATTATGTAATGGAGTTGGCGCTTCGAATTTTTATTTGCCCGAAAATAGTTTGTCTGAAAAGTTGTCTATTGTTCAATATTCAACAATAATATATAGCTGGCATACGTTGTGGTGCTCCATTCATAAACGCATAGAAACTAATTTACAAGTACTCGTAAGAATGTGTTACAAACTAACATTGCTATACCGGAAATTAATTGACACGGTGTTATGGGTGTGAGAGAATTTTTTTATTTGACGTAAATGTAAGAACTTAAATAACCCTATTTTTTGAAACAAATGCTGGCGATAATCTTTTATTATAGCGTGTGATAAAATCGTATTTAACTTCGCTTTCTTCGGATACACGCTCACACAGAACGATGTGATTGGTGCACTGCAGCATGGGAGAGATACGGCAGGCGAGCATTGACCTGTTAGCTGTAGACGGCGCGGAGTTCAAACTGTTGTGTCCCAACTCGGAGACCGTGGCGCGTATTGTCGCAGCATTTCTGGACGGTCTGAGGCGGCGCTCTCGCTGGGCAGTCGCACTCGATCAGTCCCTGACGCAAACACGAGGTCACTCTAACGTTGATTTTTTTATCCAAAGTTTAAATGCCCGTAGTTCTGAAGATCGGTTTAGCGTCAAGGTCTGTGGTTTTTTCGAACCTGAATCCTCGTGCATTCGGCACGGCAACGATAGCCTCTCGGATCTTGGCCGTCTTTCTAAACTGTCATGATGATAATGATAGCGGCGCTGTTCTAAGTTCTTATTGTGTTTACTTACGTATTTTTGCGACCGTCCTCTGAAGTGGTCAGGTCCCACCATCTTGGATTCTTCGGCCACCTAGCTCGTACAGCCCCAGTGGAAGATCACCACCGCATCATAGCCGCCGCGCTCCGTTTACCCGCTGACTGGAGGAGACTTGCTGGATGTCCAAAAACAACTTGGCTCAGAACGGTTAATGAAGACGTCCAGCCCCAGAATTTTAGAGTTTACACTGCCTGGAGGAAGGCCAAGGATAGGGACATCTGGCGACAAATCATCAGTACGGCAACGCTCTGACAGGAGTTCGCCGAGAAGAAGAAGACCGTCCTAATAAGCCGCGTTACATGTTTTGCCCGCCCGTCTGTCCGCTTGTCTGTCTGTCACGAATGGGTAGATAACTCGCAAACAAAATGGCGTGGAAAAACAAAAACGAAACAAAAATTGGCGCAAAAATTGTTACGCTTGCCGGACGTCAAACCAGCAGAAAAGAGCACATATCTCTCGTAAATGTAAAATGTTTACGGACGGTAGACTGGCTCATGGCACACATACACTCACACACCTGGCGCTGCAGTATAGTAGGCGGGTGACATTAGATGGATGACCGCCAGTGTTTGAATTGCGAAAAATTAGCTGGGGGTTGGACTTTTCGACGGTCGAAGCCCAACCAAAATTGTGATGTAAATCGTTATATATACTATATAGCTGACCCCCCCTTGTACATAATATACAATGTTTTAGGGGGGGTTGAGAAAACAGTTGGGGGTTCAACTCCCCAACCCTCCCCCGGCAATTCAGACACCGATGACCGCGTGAATGTCGGCACACGGCGTGAGCTTGTTGCTCTGCCGTGCTACTGTGCAGACCGCGATCTGTCGAGCGTGGCGCCGCGACTGTATATGAGAGCCGGCGACCTCGTGGAACTACAGAACAACGACTCTACCAACGGCGCTAGTACCTCGGCCTCATCATCACGTGGTGCCGAGTCACGTGACACGTCACGTGGTGCTGGTGATGTACAACTGATGTACGGTCGCAACGTGGCGACCGGTGACCGGGGCTCGTTTCCGGCCAGTAGCGTCTACATCCTGCCAACCATCGACAGACCTTCGCCCGACTTCATCGTGAGTACACCGGAGCTGCACCGTGAAAAAAATGTCAGATCAGAAGGAAAGACGTAACATTCCATACCGTAGTATACTGGCTACTTGGCTATAACGTTTGTTCTGAAAAAGAAATGATCTTCAATGACCGGGGTTCGAACCCTGCTCTACGACGTAAGACTCGTATAGGAGCAACTGGTCTAATGGTTAAAGTATTGGAGTTTAACTCGTTAACTTTTAGTTTCCGTTTCGACTTTTGAATCTCGCCGCGGTCATTTGTGCTCAAGTCAACTCAGCCTCCTGCCTTCGGCGGCATGGGAAATGAGTACCGGTATTTTTATTTATTTAAAAGGCTGCAAGGCCCATAAACATGAACAGAAAAGACAGACAGACACACGGATAATACAGAGACAGGCATAAAAGCACAGAAAGAAACATGGAGACAGTAAACACAAGTACACTAAGACAAGCCTAGAGCATCTAAGAGTCCATTATTAACACTCTTCAGTCTGGCACAAAACGACACTTTGGCATTATGCATTACTGTATCAAAGCTTGGCAGACGTAATTGCAGTAACATATAGTAGATTATGGTATATAGTAGATTACGGGCTGTTGACGGGGTGATTAGGACGGTGCGTGCTGCACGGCGGGTCCAAGTGTTCGCTGATGCGGGCAATAAATGGCCGCATACGCGTGATGCGTTCTGGTGTCATTAGCTCATGCCAGTCGGCTGACACTTTTGACTTCCGCGATGTAAGTCTGGAGCGCTTTTGGTCATGAGTCATGACTCTTTAATTAAGCAGCGCTTACGTTGATTTATTTTCATATACGCCACTAAATGCTGACTGATGACGCTATAGGCCTAGTGTGTGAACTGTTGCGTACGTATACCTGTACTGTGTGTAACTGTGTATGTGCAGTCGTTATTGAAAGATATGACACGTGAGACCATGGGCACACTTCCACGTACTGTTCCCGAGTCCGTCCGGTACGACCGCCGATGATCCACAGAACCTTACTCTCTCGCACGTCTTAACGTCGATTATTCTCAGCAACTGACTACATTCTGCAGCTAACTAGTTGACAAACTAAACGTTGACGAAACAACATTACTTCCGACCCGTCACGCTCGGTGTTCAGACATACAGCATCTCAAGACTTTCCTCTTTTGTCGTTTAGGCCTACAGTGTTTATCCAAATCTATGTAGGGGCTATACGTATCTGACATTTCACTGACGGTGTCTATAAATAATGCTTATTAGCCGACCGTACTTTGGAGCTGTTGTCATGGTGGTCATCTGTCCGTCCGTCCGTCACGGATGTACTGTGGCTAAACGGTGCAAGATAGGGTCTAAGTAGCTATTGATCACTAACAGGAAGTTACATATTGGCTTTTAAATGGAATGAGATAAAAATCATGGATGACCTTGAACGTCACTGACAACCAGTACGGTCGGCTAATCTAGCTACAGTTGGACTTCTTGTTATTTATAGGACACGTTAAACTCCTCTGAGTGACGATGACGACGATGATGATGGCGGTGATCAGACATAACTTAGGACCTACTTTGCCAGAATTACGGTGAAAGTTATTCATTCGTAACTTTGCTCAGTGCAATAGAAATGTTGAATTGCTTTTATGCCTCCGTCGCCCGACAATGTAACTATTGGTACTATTGGCTGATAGGTCTATTTAATTTATGATTTCGGCTTCGTCTATAAATCCGTTTGTACCGGAAACGTTGACATTCTAGAACCTAACAACGGTTGATGATGTAGGCCAGTTGAACTTGAGACCAAAGACGAACACTACCTAGGTTTTAAAAGTCAAGACCGGGTCAAAGTGAGTGAGTGTGTATAGGGTTTAACGTCCCACCCTACACAGTATAGGCCGGGTCAAAGTCAAGGCCTATTATTCAGATTTTGTGTGAAAAAAACTTCGGTACCTTTTCCTAAATGACTCACGGATTTTGATAAACGCACAAAGGTAACGCGAACTTTTAGCTTTTTTGGTATTTCAAGAACGCCGAGTCGAAGTAACGCCACAGGCGAGGCAAGCGTGCGAGTTACTGTGGCGAACGAAGATATCCACGTTGGCACGCTCGTCGCTGAGTGTAGAACTGTTTATAAGTTTATCTGTTTATAAGTACATGATTACGTTTATTTAACGTCAGTAATGCACCGCAAAAAAAGATTTTAGTATTATACACCAATACTACATGAAAAATGAGTAGGAACGTTGTTTCGACAACTTGTTCTAGTTTTGTAACTGAATTATTTGTATATAATAATGTAGTGTGTTGATACTACTTTGAAATCATAGGGTGGGCCAAAAAATGACCCAACTTGTTTTTGCCAAAACTTCGTCAAATCTTCACCAACTCTGCTAACTTTTGGCACACGGACGGCAAAAACGATAGAATTATGTGAGGTACACTCATTTTGTCACCTCACCTTATTATGTCAACGCAATACCGCATAAAACGCAGATGCTCCAAACTGTTACATTACACAGTGATTATCAGTATCAGATTGCTCAACTTTTTATTATCAATTCGACAGAGTGCCACGTGATTTAATAATTTGGTGGTATTAAATGTTTTACGCCAAAAACAGCAGACAACAAAATAGCTGACTGATAAGCTCAAAACACGTCTAATCCATGAATGAGTGCTGTGAAGTTTGATCAGTTGATCGTTAATGCCATTATCAGTCGTTGCATCACGTCTAAACCATTGTTTACACTTTAGGCATGAATTCTAATAATTTAAAAGCAATTTATTACACAAACTTATAATTATGTTTAATAAATCACATTTTAGTTTACTGTGCACTAAATTAAGTTGAACTTTTACGGGCACAACAACTCAGCATTATGCAACAATTTGGAGCATCTGCGTTTTACACGGTAGTGCATTGACATAAATTAGGTAAGGTGGACAATGTGTGTATCTCACATAATTCTGTTGTCTTGGCTATCCGTGTGCCAAAAAAATAGCAAATATGGTGAAGATTTGACAAAGTTCTGACAAAAACAAGCTGGGTCATTTTTTGGCCCACCCTGTACTTTTGATTTGAATAATACAGAGAATAATACGTTCTTGTAACGTAAGACAAACACTTTGTTGAAAGTAGGCATCGCCACCACTCTTGCCTGCTTGTCTGTGCACTATTACGGAGGCTATAGTAGGCCTATTTGCTGCAAATGCATTTCTAAAGTATGTGCATTTTACCAACAAATTCTCAATAATGCTACAGATAATCAAAATAAGCAACAAACAAAACAAGAAATTCTGCCAGTACATAAACATATTATATAGCAGTCCCATCAAACATCAAGCACAAATGGTCATACACAGCCGACAATTTACACAGACAACGTGAATGTTGCTAAATGAGCAAGATAACTGTTTGACACTATGAATAGCTGTTACCGTTCTCAATAAATCGTCTTCGAACTTCAAAAACTGAGTCATCTGAAGACTCAGACATGCACCTGTCGGTGAAAACTTTTTTGAAGAACCGGAGTAGTTTGTCATACAGTGCTTCCAAACTATCCCATCACAATACTGCAACAAATTGCAAACAAAAAAAAACAAAACAATTTTAATGACGTTGCAAAATAAAACGATAACAAGTAAATTTAATACGACTGCAGGTTCGGTTACTACGACTGGTAGCTCGGTAGTCTAACGGTAACGTGTCGGACTTGTAATCCTGAGGTAACTCAAGAGGCGCAGGTTCGACTCCGCACCAGGACACTGCCGGGTAACGACCTTAGGCAAGTTGTTCACACACATGTGCCTCTGTCACCAAGCAGTATAATTTGGTACCGGTGCCGCTGGGACGTAAACAGGCACACCACGCGATACACTCGCCCCGTATCCGTGGTCTCGCAGTGTAAAAACTGGTGTCTGGCTGAAAACCTTAGGAAATGGAGACCAGCGCCGCCCTATGGGCCGTAAGGCTCGGGAACGACTTTACGTTTTTTACGCAGGTTCAACATGGAGTGGTGGCAACTGAAGATACAGGACCTGTTAAATGCTGAATATAATCAACAAAATCATCAGACTGGAAATTGCAAGACCTGGGAAATGACAGATCAAATCGCATGGCCAAAAATGCATGACCAAGTCATTTTTCAAGCAATTTGTGAGCACTATTTTTGTACAGCAAAAAGGTCAAATTAAAGAGTCAGTGTTTGTAACGTCATACATAAAGTTCCCCATCTAATGCAAAATGGTAAGCACAAAAAAAAACAAAATACGAAGATTATCAATTTATCAATATTTAACATAATAAGCAATGTTTGCATATTAGTATAAAGAATTACATCAATCATAATAAAGCGTGACACAGTTTGCAACCTTTGAGATCCATCATTTTCAAGTCCTGTAAATTCAGTGCCCCAAACATGGTGATAGTAACTAATACTGCCAAATAGCAAGCAACATGCAACATGAAACATGACTGCACAGATGGTAGGCCTACTTACATAAACATGATTACATGATAACAAAGCGACGAACGTATGCAGTTGCTATAAAACTACCACTAGCAAATCAAACAATGCAACGTATAACTAAACATACATTAAAACAACTTTACTACAAAAACAATGACTGGTTCTTATGAAAACTAAATACTTCTGTGTATGTTAACCAAGCCTGATGTTGCGAAAACTAATGATCACACACTGTGATAATGTCTGACAGACAAAAACTGGTGAAATACAAATGTTATATTATTATTTCAATTAATCAAATCTGTGAATCATCACAACTGATAAAAAATACTGCACAGGTTGAGGCCGCGCCAACTCACTATCACACTGACTTCCAAAGTTTACGTTCATTCATTCTCAAACGCTTCCGGAGGCACAACACCAATGATGTTAACAAGACAAAAAGTTGAAGACCAAGATCAAGATAAAAACTAGACATTTCATGGAGACCAAGATTCACGATTCTAAACCTGAACAGCACCTTCATTAAATCAATGCACGTAAAAGTAAAATGATTCAGCACTTCACATAGTAAGCCTCGGGTTTAAAACCAGAACGCAATGGCATACCACACCAAGGTCCGCTACAGACTGGCTAACATACACTAACGTCAGATCACGCAAAACTGCACTTGCCAATTGCTGAGCCAAATTTCATGTTAAAAATGACAAAAATTACCCAGAGTCAAATAAAGCACCAACATCCAAAATTGAATTAAAAGGCAACGAAAGCATGTTACACAAAGCCACATATGGAAGTCACATGCATGGTTACGCACCCAGACCATAAAAACTGGACCCCACGGTTGACACCAATGTATTACAAAATGAACACAATCATCTGAACAACATGTGAACAATGTCACATAACAATACTGCTTATGCATGCTGAATAAACTGAGCAAGCAGTTGAAGTCTGAACACTGTAGCACAATGACTCATCAGTTACATCATTCATAGCATAACTACCTTAGGCAGAACATGTTCCCCCTAAATCTTTACTGCTGGCTAACATCTCTGTTTAACACCCCCAATTTTTTCACAGCCGTAGTTAAAACTTGTAAAACAAAGCATAGCAAAACGTCACAAGAAGCGTATATGGCATATACAAGAAAACGGATTTGCACAAAATTTTACACAGGAGGTCGTCTCGCGAACGTAATCACCTGTTTCAAATTTGGTGACGATCGGTTGAGGGGTTTCAGACCTGAGGGGGGTCGAATTTTGCCATTCTCCGTTGACTTAGCCGTCGCCATTAACACAGGGCTGCGCTACCGCTCGCTGTGATACGTTCATCAGCCAGTAATAGCCTCAGAGGGCTCCCCTAGATTCCGTAGCTGCACTCTGTGTAGAAGAATGAGAGGATTAGAAAGAAAAAAATGCAAAAGTGACAGGGTATAAAAGGAATGAGAAAGAGAGGTAAGTGATTAGGGGTTGAGATTTTGAGAGAAAAGTAAAATGCACCCCCATTTTTCAAAAGCGATTGTGCTCTGGATACACAGAGACCATTTCACTGTCTGTACACTGTGCACTATCATCTCAAACTTGAAACATTTCATCATCATCACTCATTGCACAATGAAGTTCCATCACAGTTTCAAGGACATTTAGACATGCAACAGTAAAAGATGCTTGAAATGCAAGCACTCCAAAAGCATAAATCTCTGCCAAAATGTTCATTTTATGACAGCATGGCCACCAATGACAGAATAATAGCTATAAAAAATTCTGAGATACGGATGGTGATCTGAATTGCCACCAAATCACTAATTACTTCAATAAAGTAACATCCAATTATTCAGTATCTGGTACACAGAATAACAAAACAAATAAAAACAGTACAAAAATTACATCCTTCCATTGTTGGAAGTAACAAGCAACATCTGCAGCAAACATGATAATATTAATCACTATCTTCCTACTATTAGCTCAGCAGTGATGATGATAGAACAACGTTGTCTAACAAAATGACACTGACTAGCATCTCAACAGATTGGCATTGCAGTAATTTCTGGCAACCTTAATCAAGAACCTTTTACAGTGACTAAAATGGCGGCAATGGTACTGAAGTTTCAACTTTGCGATGTTACACGTTGGTAGAAATAAAATTCAGCAACAACATAAAAAACGAGAATATGAACAAAATAACAAAAAAAAACATGAAAGTAACAGCAGCAGTCATGAAAAGGCAATGGATGAACAAGTGAAGAGACGAATCACAATACGACGCATCGCCAGCCACGGGATTTCCGCTGTGAATCGCTCATCCGTATTTGACCTTTTCCTTTTCCTGTCACTGGGTTCACAGCATCCTAAAGACATAGTATGCCACAGATCACAGGCTGAACGGTAGTTCAAGCCCTGTGTTAACGGCGACTTCTCTTTCCTATGGGGAAGCCAAAAATTCGACCCTCCACAGAATCAAAACCCATGACCCGATTGAGATAAAATTTCAAATTTGGCACAGTTGATTACGTCGGCGAGGGGACCCGTCATGCAAAATTTTATGCAAATCCCTCCAAGGGGGCTTCTCGGCAAATGGGTGAAATATACGCAACATTTTTTATTTATATATGCCTTTTTTTCTTCAACTCACCCACAGGTCAGACCTCTTAAGGGATTTTTATGCTTAATACATCAAACGACGCGGTTCTGCACAAGGAAATGCCTTTTGGGGGTAAGAAAATTAAAATTTAATACTCAACGTATTTACTTGCAAAAACATCAAAAAAATTGCAATGGCGCCTATGGGGAAAATTAAGCAATTCTTTAAACTGTCATAAATTTGGCTGTGTATAAGATAGAGTCGTAATTTTTGGTTCTGAGGTATGGTTTTCAGAGATGGCCAATCTAATGGTGTCATTCAATTTTACCCCAGACCTTCCCTGGTTGCCATGGCAACGAAATTTGGGACAAAATGGGCTATAACTCAGCTTGTGTAAGAGATATCTAAGAGATTTTTGCATCTATATGGGGGGTTTTCGGGGATGGGCCATTGAATGCTGCCAATCGCATTTTCCCACGACTGACCCCCGTTGCCATGGCAACGAAATGTGGGACAAAATTGGCTATAACTCGGTCTGTGCAAGATTTTTTGCATCTATAGGGGGTTTTCGGGGATGGGCCATTGAATGCTGCCAATCTCATTTTCCCACGACCGACTCTCGTTGCAATGGGAACGAAAATCGGGACAAAATAGGCTATAACTCGACATATGTACGAGATATCTCCAAGATTCTTGCATCTAACAAGGGGTTTTGAGGGTGGAGCAAAAAAATAATTTTAGTTAGTCTACCATGGTTGACTCTCATTGCCATGGCAACAAAATTTGTAGAATTTTTGCCAAAAATTGGCTAGAATTCGGTTAACTAAAGTCTCCGAGATGGGCTCAGACTTTAGTTTTTACTTGACTGTAGGCTACAGACGTTTGTGGTCGGCCATTTCACGCAACGGTCCAATAACTGCAATAATACGATTAGTTAAATTAGCATTATTGAAGTGTTTTCTAGGCCTATATTAAGCGGGTGATGTGTGCAATATTAGTTCATTTATTTGTATGGCCATTTGTAAATATAAAAGGAATTTTGTTCAATATTGTCAGCAATGCAGGCCAGCGGTGACGGTCGTCTGCTTTGTTCAGTCACACCATTAGGTAGTGAGTAACAGTTATAAGCGGCTTGGCTACTGTAAAATATATCTGAGGCGCAATATCTTTCTAACTGATCACCAGTAAGAAAACAGTATTTTAGTAATAAAACCACAAATATAAATGCACAAAACATCAGTTTATACACTTGTTAACGGCAATATTAAAGAACTCGCTCATCGAAAACAGCAAAAATCACAAAAGGTGATATTGCCCGCATCACACTGGCTGTGTGTCAATGTGCTGCTGAATAATATCACTTTTTGTGATTTTTGCTGTTTTCGATGAGCAAGTTCTTTAATATTGCCGTTAACAATTGTATAAACTAATGTTTTGTGCATTTATAACTGATAACATCAACTGAAAACAAAGTTACAGAAAGCTAATAAAAAGATTAATGACAATCTCAAGATCACTGAAATAATAATTATGTTATACAGAGTGAAAATAAATAAAAAAAAAATTGTGTCAAAGAAAATTCAACAAAACCATCCTTCACTGCAACGGCTGAGGCTAATCAATTCAAAACGTGTCCCTACAGCTCGATCCACGTATGTGAAGCATTATTTTTACACTACGAAGTATAACTGATAAAAAAAACTATCACGAGAGAACTGAAAAAGTACTTGTTAATAGTCTAAAGAATAAGTAAAATAAAACACATCGGACCAGTTTCTTATCCATCTTCACTTTGATGTCACGCGCTAGTGTCACAAATGCGTCCTCGACATTCACGTTCGTCTTTGCACTCGTCTCCAGAAACTTCACGCCATATTCCACAGCAAACTGTACACAACACACACTGTGCTTTTTAACAACTATCACTGCTCTACTGCAGTAGCTTGTTAGTCCACCAGTAACGTGTCTGTCGAATGAGTAGCAGCTGAATTAACACTTAAAACAAACAAAATTTTAAACATATATTAAACTTAACAAAGTATATTTAACTCCCGGTGATTCCACTACCAGGTAACAAACCCATGCAAATGAACAGACAATAGACGTGTCCGGTAACTTAGTGGCTATGAGCAGCTTGCAGCTGCTGCGTAAAAATTTTACGCTACGTTACAGTTTAGGCCAACTTCCAACATGTTTGGACGAAAGTTGAAAAATCACTGATCTAAATGTGTCATCGTACAGTATAAAATAACATTAATGGAAAATCGTTTTCTTAATTACTATTTTTACTTGAAACTCGTGTACCATAAGCAGCAACAGCCATCTTTAGTGACAAATATACGTCAAGTTTGTCTGCGCCAGCTGCTAAAAGCCTGCTAATGTAGATTGTTGTCTAATAAAAAATTGTAGCGGCTGGCAGCGTATCGCAGCCGAAATCTCGTAGCCACTAAGTTGCTGGATGCACCTAATGCCACATTAGAATCTGCAGCAATCAGTGGAACCACTAAGAACAAAGCTTGTGAACATACCGCAGCACCGCGATCCCTTGATACTTGCCGTCTGTCATTCATATCACATTTATTGCCGAGAACCATCTTTTCCACGTCCGACGTCGCATGCTGCAATTTAATCAACTGCAAAATGCTCACATTTTGCAAATAATGCCAAATATCACCAAACAATGTAAACGTCACAGTAATAATAGTCTTAGTATTAACAACAACAGCATTCAAGAAATTCCAGAAAATACATTACACTACGTTGTGGCTGCACTAAGTAGTCTACCACTTCACTTCAAAAACTATCTAACAATGATTCTTTCAAGTTAAACCGAAAAACATCACGGTTTTGGTGAACATTTCATCTCTAATTTCGGTGCTGAAAAACAGACATATCTGCAGTACTGAGAAATTATTATAGCAGTCTTTCTACAGAATATATTATATATGCCCTCATTTTCACAATATGAACATCATCAAAACACTGGAAGAAAGACTGTGAGTCACACATTCATATTTACACAGAGTATACCTACACATAGGCTAAGTCATCAACCATCATACTGCACAGCGTTAGAAGCACCTGTTAATTATTACAGTGCTGGTCACAAATATTCTTTATAGTACTGCTTAACAGCAGCTAAAATGCTTATTTTGTCTCATGCTTCAAAACTAAAAATTAAACTGATACATAATACAAATACGTGCAACAAATTTGACCTATATCAATGGAAATAATTCAGAAGCAAAAAAAAGCAAAATTATCCAATATATTCCACAGTGGCCTACTGAACCTCTTCGATATTTCTTATCCAATTTTTTATGTTGTCAAATGATCGTTCATTAGTGATGTCATACACCAGCATAATTCCCTGTGCAAACCAGACAACAGCAGCACTGGAAAAATGTCAACAGCAAAAGAAACAAAAACTCTATGACCCTGATCGCTGTTAAGAAATATAGCCGCGAAACATGACAACACTAAACCACTAAAATCCTTCAAATGACAAAAACACGTATAAAATTAAGGCACTTCTTCACACAAGAGATGAAAAAATAATGAGACTGATTAGTAAGCTGGCTGAACCTAAACCCTCCTAACCCATTGATTTAACTGGCCACCAGCCGTAAAAATTTTGCTAACCTGCCACCGCCGCCAAGAAAATTGTGGCTAGCCAAAAAAAATTTGTAAGTATCAGTCTGTGTGAACATTAAAAACACAAAGCACTGTAGAAGTTACATCTGCAATATAAATGATACGTAGTTGTGATTTATTGATGATGTACAGTTGTACACTCAGTCAAAATTTCACAATAACTATTTTTTGCACAGTTTTGGTTTCTTAGACTTGTCGTTCTTATGTTGCTTCCTGCATCTGGTCTAGTAAGAGAAATATCATGCAAAAGCGTACAAATAAAAATATCAATCATTGCAGCTAAGCTGAAACTTAGCCATGAACATGCTAAGCCAGCTGTCAAATTCACAGCTAGCCGGCTTAGGGATCTAATTGAACCTGAGCTCCGTTTGAGGCCTAATGACTTATCACTAGATCACTGAACTGACACTTAACTGCCATAAAAAATATTTAATGCCAATATGAACTTACTGTATCTTTTATTCTTGAGTTATAAGCCAAGATTGGACAAACAGGCTGAAAGAAGAAAAAAATGGGCTAACTGTGCATAATATGAAAAGACTACATAATAATATCAAACAAATAAAAGAATATACAAACATATCTGGATAAAGGCTCACAGTCTGTATATCCAGCTATTTAATGTCATATATATATATATATATTATACTAAGATTTCCTGTAAGGTTTCTTGTAATATAGCTTGAAAGTCATACAGTAATTCTTTATCAGCCCAGCATTTATGAAGTCCATTATTAAAGGTCCATGGTCACAGTCAAACTCACTCGTGCAATTTCTGTAGATTTAAATTAGACATTTAACCTCGCATATATAATATGTTGATTTGAGCTTCACAAATACATGAAATTAATGCGTGAATTCAAACGAAATGCGGCATTACGTTACGTTATGCGAAATATTCTAATCTATCAGTGCCCGCGGTGACGTCATGACCCTAGCCCATATAGATCATGAATATTAATGGCTAGCCGACGACGTCATCATTCTAGGCTAGGCCATAGCCTATGAATATTAGACGTCATGAATATTAATTCATGACGTCTAGAGGCTAAACTCATGACGTCACCGCAGGTCATCATGGCGGCGCGTTTTCTACGTCGTTTTCGTAGATCGTCGACTTCAAAGGTAAATTTTTCCGTGTTGACAGAACGCTGGGCGCCGATATTACTGCCAAAGTTATCATAAAATTCTGCACTTTTAGGAAAATGGATAAAATGTATATGTTAATTTTGATGACCACGGACCTTTAAGCTTACATGAGTTCGTGAGAAATGTGCATTTTATCGGTGTATAGATTTTTGAAAAGTTTTTCAGTCTAACATATCCACTTGCAAAACTTTTTGAATGCCCCTCGTATGTCCCAGCTTTTGCTGGTACTCATTGCACCTACCCATGGAGGGATGGCCAGGCTGAGTTGACCTGGGTGGCAGGTTACATACTGGGATGGTCACCCATCCGAGTACTAACCGGGCCTGATGTTGACTAACTTCGTTGATGCAATCAACGACGCTACAACTGAGCCAGACCATTGCCACAAAAATTGCGCCAGTGGCTGGGGCTTCATCCCTACAGAGTTTATTTACAAAACCCCCGCAGACACTTTTGGTGACTTGCATCCACAAAATCTGGTGCTTCACGTACAGAGATTCTGCTGCCACGGAATAACTATACATGCCCTTTAACGCCGTTAACCCTTTGAAGCAGAGCACTCACAGTGTTGACGTTTTCCACCTCGAGTGCGATGACGACACTGCTGAGTGCAAAACTGTTGCTAACGTTGTCAGCAACAGCGACGCCACATGGCGGCGTATAGCGACTCGCGACAGCACGTACTGACAGCGACTGATAAACCGCAATATGAGCTGAGTGTCTCAGCACCCGACGTCTGACATACAACAGAAGAGAAGCTCAGCTGTCACTACAGAAAGCTGACAGAAGCTCCCTGCATGCAAAGGCCTGCAAATGTGAACCGTGAACGTACTTTCTCACTTACTTATATGACTTGCGATGTAACGTAAACTTCAGGCAATGCTTCCAAATACTTGTCACGCAAATTTCGGGAGATGAACCCCTATCAAGGATAAACAGATAAAAGTCAGCAAGTGCTCAAAATCGAAAACAAAATCGTTTTCGGTTTTTGGCATCTGTTGTGCTGAACATCATAGGTTGTATACAGCTCACCATGGAAGACCATCACAGATACGGAGCTTCACCTGCCACATGGAACCACACAGTGTTACCTGCCACCCAACACAGGCAAACATGCCCCACCTTAATCCCAGCCAGGAAGTCTGGTACTTGATTTACCTGCCCCAGAGAGATGGAAGGCTGAGCTGATCTTGGCGGTTGGTTATATACCAAGATGGTTTGCTTGTCAGCAGACAGTCATCCGTCCAAAAAAAACTCACTTGACAGTGACCTAAATGAGAATAAAACCAGTGACCTTTTGACCATAAGTCTAACATAATAATCGCTGTGCAACCAATCCACCAACTGGTTGGTGGCATGGCGTAGTTGGCAACGCGTCTCGGATGAGACGAAGTTACTCTATGCCGTGCCCGGTTAGTACTTAGATGGGTGACTGTCTACAGTACGGAGCCACGAGCCAGCCAACTAGGTCGACTCAGCCGTCTACCCTCCATAGGATGGTAAAATGAGTACTGGCGGTGGTCAAGGCCATCGCTAGGGAAGAAATGGCGAGTTCTGCGCAACAGTAGGCCCTGTGGCCAGGACTGCAAGTATATCGATCCAGTCGGTTAACCTGGCCGACTTGGACTGTATGCTAGCTTAATTGGGCTTCGCCCTCACCGGCTCAAAGTGCCGTCAACGGGATGAGCTCCCTCGCAATGGACCTAGCTGTCTATGCGGAATCTTCTTCTTCTTCTTTACCAATCCACCAAGCACTCAACATCTGACACACTCGCAGAACAATACTAGCAAGTCAAAGAAAAAAAACAAAAGACAGAAGTTGCCACTGATGTGATTTTCTCCGAGTAAAAAAATGATTGCTAGCACTAGTAGCAACAGCAGCGGCAGTGTTTATACACACCTGACGTGAGGGACTGTGTTAGTCGGCTCATAGCAGAAGAGGAAGTCAATGGAATGTTCCCCGGCTTCGTCTGGTCCCCGGACCCAGGCCGGGAGCCGTAACGTCTCTCCAGGCTCGACAGCAGTAGAGCTGAAACCACTGTATACATAGCCGCAGTCACTGGGATGCGTTATGACACTCTCAACGTCAGATGTTGTGTCCACTACTGGATAGATGGACGTCGGCCAGCTGGAGGAATGCCTCTCAGATACTGACCCCTGGGTAAGTTTAGAAGACCGTGAACCGAATGTCAAAAAGTCCGGGTGTGTTGAGGCTGCAGTGATGTTACAAAGTGGTGTTGGACCCACGTTTATGAACTCTATCACAACTTCACGCACCTCGCCACAGAGCAATCGACTCGGAAATCCACAGAAAAACACCTACAAGATACATAGCAGTAGTAGCATTAGTTGTAATAGTAGTCATAGTAGTAGTCGTAATAAAAGACATACTAGTAGCAGTAGTACAAGATGCATATGTACACACACGCACGCAC
>Ga0209367_1000098_pt1 | contig 57434 bp, 32 predicted proteins | sample WorMetLIZISLAND2_FD_187412 | JGI IMG/M metagenome (GOLD analysis project Ga0209367, IMG submission 187412) | Marine gutless worms symbiont microbial communities from Max Planck institute for Marine Microbiology, Germany - Olavius geniculatus... ...
TAAGGACTTGCACATCGAAAACAGCAAAAATTACAAAAGGTGATATTGCCCGCATCACACTGACTGCGTGTCAATGTGCTGCTGAATAATATCACCTTTTGTAATTTTTGCTGTTTTCGATGTGCATGTGTATGTCACTGTATAATGCGCAGGTTTGCAAGCGTTCATTTTCGCGCTCGTCGTTTTAACGACTTTTTTTAGCAATTATCTGCATTTTCTCGCAAATATATATATATATATATATATATATATAAGTCAGCTGGTGAGCTATAATTATAGTCACGAGATATACATGCTATCCTATTATGTGATAAAAGACTATTTGTCTGTCTCTGTTGCCACCACCAATTCGCTTTTGTTGACCAAAAAGTTGGTTATTTCTCAAGACGCTCAAGAAAACTACCCGTTTTCGTGTACATGTTTACGCACAGGTGGCAAATTACGAAATAGACTAATACTTTTCGAAAACTTTGTTTAATAAACGAACGTGACAAAAATAAAAAAATGCAGACTGCATTGCGTGTAAATAAATTGACGAAAGCCCTCCGACTCAGGCGCGTCGGGCGACTCAAGCGCCGACTGCAAACCAAGCTACTATAATTTTTGTTATATACGCCCACTTTATGTCGGCACCCGAATCGCTGGTTCACCAGAGAAACGGTTGCATATTTGTCAGCACTCGGTATCTTCATTTTTGCTTGTGGTAATCTTTAGTTCACCGACATCGGTAGACACTAAGCAACACGGAAAAAAGCAATGCAGCAACACAAAAAAGTCCATGGTCCATGACAGTGACAAGACATAGATCAGCTTGTTATATCCGACTAATATTATGAGATGAGGCTGTAGATGAGCGATAGTTATTTGTCGCGTTGCACCAGGCGAATGCTGAGAATTGACTGCATATATATATGGCTATACTTATCTGTTGCCTTGCATTGACAGTCTTGTAATTGTACAGCGCTTCACGACGCGAATATCGAATGATCGAACCAGGAATATTCGGCGTTCGTCGCCACGCCCGTCAAGTGACTGGCTGCTGCAACAGTGAATCATGGGCCTAATATACCCAGTAGGCTGTTTGGCTGATAATCTTTGAAAGCACATTGCGATGAAAGTGCCGTTTGAAAGCATCGTAAGTATGCAATGCAGGAAGTGCAGTGAGCAGCCCACGCATGAATGACTGTCTGTCTGCGTGAATCAGGAAGAAAAAACATCTCCCACGCTCACTGATTTCGTTGACTTCTGCTGCTGCTGCTGCTGCCAGCGCAGCTGACGTGCTGACTTCGTCATCTATCTAATTATCCGATCTCGAACTTTTTTCATTATCCGCGCGGCTGTGGCTAACCCAGAAACGGAGACAGACAAAGCCAAGTGTTGGGCTTAACTTTGGCGGTAAATTCAGTTTCATACACCGATCGATACTAACGATCATGACTATGAAGCGTTGGTAGTTAAGCAGTTACAGGTTAGCATCATCATCATCATTATCATTATCGTCACTATAAAGCATACACGGGTACTACACGATGTTTCATAAAAAAGGACGTCAACATTATTAGGCCTTTTTATGAAACACCGTGTATGTATAAAATAACCTTGGCAACAGATTACTGCTAGGTCACCGTCCACATAAAATTTTGTTGTCAAATTTCTCGTTTAGTCTCCGAGTTGTTCTCTGGCCCCGTGCACACGTTTCGATGGTTTTTTAGTGTTGCTATACTATACAGCCGTCTAAAGTTTGGAATACGGTACCGGTGTATTCTTCCTTGCGTTATTCAGAACAATGTTTAAGTACGTTTTTTGTCGCCAAGTATACTGTTTTTTTATTTATAACCTAGTTTGCGGTCTTTTCGGTGCTCCACACGCGCCTTTTCACGCCTCGGATTTAGCGGAGTTTTTCGCCGTAACTGTGTACTCTGAAAGTTTACCTGCTGCGTCTTGTTTACTAGCATTAAATGTAATACATCGCGTATCAAAATGGAATATATGGAATATGGAATATTCTATATGGAATAAATATGGAATAAATGTCGCTCGAAGGCTGGGCGACACAACGGAATTGTTTTCGATGTTTTTTCGAGAACAATGTCGACAGTGCAGATGTTGGTTCAACACGGAGTAATGCTAATCAGAAACAGTACGACATTTCACGTCACTCAACTCAGACTTGGTGATCGATAACTCTCAGCGAATTTAAACAAATGTCTACAGAAGTTACGATGTATGATCGAATGGTTCAAGCGACTGCACTGCACTGGCTGACCGACGTGCAGCAGGTTGGCTGCTGTATGGTTACGCCCTTGATTCAGCTGCTGAATAACGCGAACTGCAGATGCCACGCGATGCACCCTAAATCAGCCTCGAACAATCGCCAGATTACGTGGGCTACGAGTTCTTTTTTACCATTTAGGTCCTAGCACCGGTCCGAGTAGGCCTACTTGTACGCACGTTGTACGTACCTACAGATTGTGTCTACATAATAATTTTTGAGCCTGCAGCGGATTATTCGTCTTATTAAACCGGTATAGGTGACTCAGAGAGTCCGTAGAATGGCAGCTACAGAGCCTACTCTGTTGTAAAACATGCCATTTTGTCTTTATCTGCGATAGCCGTAGGCCTATGTAACATTTGCATTTCAATTATGAGCCTACTCGCGGAACAGTCAGGCTGAGTTGGCCTGAGTGGCACGGTTAAGTATCGATAAGGTATAGTGATTATCCGTGCGTGCCTACGTTGTACTTATACCGAACGTAAAATAACTACCTATACCAATAAATCGAATTCTTATATGTGCAATAAAATATCGGCACTGTAAAACAATTTATTTCTGTTAGTATTACAGTTCTGCGAAATACAAGTTCTCTGCAAGTTTGTACTTTGTAATGCCACGTTCTGGTCTCCGTTGAAAACTCATAGTCAAGTACAAACTGAGTCGACGGTCGCGGCTTTCAGATGTTTTTTTATTGCAGGTTTATTGTATTTTTATCGCACGCGAAAGAATAGAATGTCTGTTGTATAACGTTTGTAGTAGCCTGTCGCTAGGTGCATCAATTGCTGGCACGTGGCCAAAAGAAAATTGATTAATGTTTACCGTCGGGACAGAAAAATGCCACAAGCTTGCCGAAATATGTTTTTTTCCGAAATAAAAATGTTTTATGCGTCTGGGTAGAACAACTATCTATATCCTCGTTTATCGAAAGACAAATTCCGCCTACGTGCTTGTCCATGCGCTGGCGTGATGTTCTATGTCGACGCTAGCTACTGGAGCGAACGACCACAACCGATAACCGACCTCTAGAAACGTTTTACTGCTTACTTACTTACTAGTTGAAGGCGGCGGCGGGTTTTACGAGGCAGCGTTGAGTGACGATGGACGAGTGATGACTGATGTAGGTCTAGGCCTATGAGTGTGATGAATGAGTGGACGCGACGATAGCGTCAGCGCTGGGCACGAAAGCGCCGAGCCCATGGGGAAATCGCCCCCCCCCTTTAGCAGCCAAAAACTTGTGGAGCTACGTCCGCACGATCGTTCGTTTTATTCACGAATATATCTGCAACGGTAGATGTTTTTGCATCTCGGCGTTTGGTTGAACGTTAATACAAGAAGTCGTCTTTTTACACCTCCAAACTGGCGAACTAAACATTATACACATTCAGAATAATGCGTCAGTGTGCCAGTAACAAAAGTGCACAGTGACGACTTCATATGCAGCAAAATATTTTGGCTGTCACGGGCTGACGACGGTTGGTACAAGGCCAAAACTGTCTACTTTTTGTCAATAGCACATAACACATTTGTATTTGGGCCTACTGAACTGGGAATACCTTACAGCAATTTCCCAAACCATGCAGAATTATGTAGCTGGATTTAGGGAATGAAAAAAGAAACAAGTGGAAAAAAGCAAGATAAAAACGGGAAGAGAAAGAAAAGTCAACGTTACTTCTCTGATTTTTAAACGTCGGCGCCTTTGTTTGTGGGTGGCACGCCAGCTTCTGTAGCGGTTGTCAGTATCATATCGCACTTGTTCGTGTAAGTATGTAAAGTGCGCTAGATAAAAACAAGACTTGTTACAGAAGAACGCGCGCGCCACGCCCCAATGATCGGCGCCGTGCGACCGACCTTCAGTCGCAATCTCTCATAACCAGCAGCAACTCAGCTGTGTTACATCATCCCGACTTGGCCCACTTCTCGTAAGATTATTACCGGTAAAAAGTGTGGCGTGACCTTTAAAATGGTGCACCGTATAGGCCTAATGCTGTTCCGAGTCGCTGCTACGCATTTCAAGTTAAGTTGAAATCCGGTGTCGCAGAAGCCACTTTTATAGTTGGTGACAAGTTTAGCTCAATAAATTCACATATGGAAATACTGGGTGAAACAGACAGATAGGCTATATGATTATAATGCGAGGAAAAACAGTGGATAAAATATATCTTCGAAAATAATTACGTCATTCAGTCAAAAACGGAGGCAAATGTGCCGTCTTTAAAATGGTACAACCTTATTATGCTTTCAAACGAATGAAATACGAGGGTTCGCCTTGTGGCTATCGAGCTAAAAGCCCATACTACGGGAAGGACGAACAGATAGAGAGACGGGAAAATAGGCCTGCAACGGCCTATAGAACAGCCGCGTATTAACTTAATAATTTTATTATTTTTAGCAGCAGAGAAAGACGATCTCACGCAACTTAATGCAACATTAACAGCCAGAGTTTACCTCACTGTGGAAACATGTTTTCCCAACTTTTTTGCAGGCCTATTTTTATCAGCCTAATGGTGTGTGGTCTACTACTTTGTGAAGACAGATGCACATCGAATATTACGTATTATGTATCCCGCTTACCACGACAAACGGTTTGAGGCAACAGAAGCGTTTAAATGGAATATAATAACCAACAATAATAAGTCTGGGTATGAAATACCGCTGTGGGTGGGCGACTTCTTATCGAGGCATCTCTCGGTCGTTCGCAGTGTGCGTACAATGCGCATCATTATGGCCTAGCGTCTTAACGCCGAGGACGGTTTGCACTGTAGAGTGTAGACAGATCGAATCAAACAGCGTAAAACTGGCTATTATCACGACCGACGCCACAAACTGTTTAGTTCACTGACTGAAAGTAACCGCCAGAACACTGTCACGACTGAAATTCTGTAACGTGGGTTTACTATGATCTCTGGAGAGTTTCGGAAAGTGGATTCTCGACGGTGACCGAGTGACGTAGCCCCGCCTACACTGTGTCCCAATAAAAACATCCCCGACCTTTTCGATTGTAACTTTAAAAGGATGATCAGATTTTAATAGTGTTTGCTGCAATTATTACTGACTCAACCCGTCATTAAACGACCATTCGATTTCTCATCTCGCCCAAAGTCTGTTTCTGCAATACCTAGGGAGCAAGCAAAATATACATTCAAATAAACAAAAAACATCAATAAAGTTCATTTGTCCAGAAAATATTTATCTGGTCGATAATGTCAGAGATGTTTTCACGCTTTTTTGTTTATTTTAACGTCTATTTCGTGTGAATCGTTTTCTCCAGCTAGTGTAAAAGCATGTGTTGAGTGAGGTGGAAACTTGATTAGTCGTTTGATGGCCAATAGTGTCAGAAATATTCGTACCAAAATTACTGAATTTTGTTAATCTTTCTTCAATTTGCGGCCGATAAAATCGGCGTTACTTTTTTGAGACACAGTACATAATTAATGTCGTCATTTTCACACCAACCTTTTAACATTTAGGCTTATCAAAAATTAAGGAAAACGACGTCTATAAACGTATTTATTACAATAATGCAATGTATCAATCACCGCAAGGCCGGCAAAAGGTAAAGGCTGTAATTTGTGTAGCGCATCGTCGCGTATACACACCTCTAATGCGCTTTTCGACACTAATCAGAGCCGCCAGTCGCACAGCCACTGCGTGCAGCCTGCAGACACAGGCTGGCACAGCGGCTGGCCAGGCAGCCCCAGTCAGCTGTACAAAGGTCCCCACCTTCCATAACCCATATAATGGGTTACTACTCATTAAACCGACCCCGGAGGGATAGCAGACTGAGTTGGCCTTGTTGGCTGACTGATAGCGGACGCTTTACCCACAAAGTGGTCAAACAGCCATCCATCACTCTAGAGCAGGATAATGAAAGTTCGCCGGTCCGGACCGACGTTCTAACCACTATGCTACACCACCAACGTGCCCTAAGGGATTCTGCGTGAGAGGTCAAAGATGCGTTGTCGTGATGCCGAGGGTCGTGACTACTGTAACGCGCTCTTTATTAGCAGAAATCCATTTGCTCAGTGACGCTCTGTTGCCTTGGAGTGACGCAGTAATCGTTGACATGTTACCGGCGCTACGAGAATAACCCGTTGTCGACGACATGCCGTGGCTTCATTGCATACGCATCATTCACACCGCGTTCACACGATACGACCTTGTCCACGCCAAACTCCAATCGCTTCGATTTGTCATACTATACGCTAGCTATAATAATTAGTACAAAACGCTGCACGACAAATTCATAAGAAGTTGGAAGTTACGCTTTACTTACTTGTTACATGTGGTTGTCGGGCCTCACGCATTGAGACGCTTCTTGAAAGTCTCAGAGTAAGAAAGACGCGGAGGCACTGCCTTCCACACTTCCTATTATCAGACTCTATACTTCCCCAGCTGAAATAACTTTCAAGAAAATTCGTAAAATTGGTGCCACCAGATTTCCGCTACGGCTCCGCCCCGAACCTCCGTGGGAAAATATACAGCTTTCCCCAGTCTCTTAGCTGTAATTAAAAAGGCCTTGACTTCTAAAAAATGAGAAAGAAACGGAAAGAAACAGAAAAGGGGAGAGAAAGAAAGAAGTGGGAAGAGAAAGAAAAGTAAAGTTTTTTACCTCTTTAATGTTACTTTGATTACTGGTTGTACAAAATACTTTTTTCATTAAGTATATTTGGTTGCACGGCACAAGTCCGTATAAAATTGAAGGCCGCAACGAATTCATACGAGGGGTTGGCAAAAAGTTTTGAACCCAAACATATTAAACTACAATTTTTTTCACAATCTATATATCAGCGAAACGTGGATTCTTTACTGACTCCTATGAGTCTGCTGCGGATATGGCATCATCGTAATTTATGACATCACAGGGCATTAAACGGAAAGGATTCGAAGCGTCAACAAAAACGTCTCGAGTCATTCATCGTAAATACAGAGATACCGCTCGCAAATAGCGGCCACCACAATGATCAAATTGTAAATTTCAAAACAAATAGGCCTAATAGTCACTGGGGATTTGTTCATTACTTTTTGCAGAGTGGTCTTGATGTACGAAAATATACTCATGAACAGCCGGCTGGGTAATAATAGACATGGGACTGGACTGCAGTGCCAAATTTGGGACAGGGTGCATGGGGCTTGTTCCCAGCCCTTTGCCCATCATAGGCCCCATGTAACAAGCTAGATATCTTGAATTTATCAACACAACTGATATAATTAACAGTTGAATTTTTAATAATTTTTTCTGATACCGTTAAATATTGACATAACTTTGTAATGGGCTAAAATGCTCTAATTTTCGGCTACCACAGATTTGGCTATCGTATATTCACAAATGCAAACAAAAAATTTACAAAAGTATTTGTCAAAGCTTTCACAAAATCGGATGCCACAAAGCCCCAGTTTGGCAAATCCAGCTACAGACCGAAAAAAGTTTCATGCAACAACCAGCCTGATTCAAACGCTGCTTGCGTTAGCGCACCGAATCATTTCGGCTTAATACTCAATTACGTCATAAATTACAATGACATCACTTCCACAACTTGCTCACACGAATATGCAAGGAAAGTACCCTTTGCTGATATACAGACAATAAAAAAGTTTTAGTGTAGTATATTGAGGCTTAAAACTTTTTGACCGTCCGTCGTATTTGCATGAAGTCGTTATTGACTCAAGTGCTCTTATTTGCGGCTAACACAAATTTAGGCTATCGCATATTCTCATGTGCAAATAAAAAATTCACATTTGTTATTTGTTATGGCTTTCACAAAATTATATGCCATGGGGCTTTGCTTTGGTGAATCCAACTACAAACCGAAAAATTTTCATGACACATTGAGCCTGATTTTTCACTTTTTGCGCTAGCACTCCAAATCGTTTCGGTTTAAAGCTCTATAGCGTCATAAATTACAGTGACGTCACATTTCCAACACGCCCACACTAGTACACAAGAAATGCATGTTTTACTGATGTATAAACAATGCAAAAACTTTGGTCTAATATATCGAGGCTCAAAACTTTTTGCCCGCCCCTCGTAGCATCCCGACATGTCGAGATGTTGTCACAAATAAATCGAAGTAGTGGGATGTGGGCCTGAGTCGGTGCTTTAAATCTGGTGCCGCGTCGCCGCTTCTGCGAACGCGACCAAACAGCAGCGCCTGTCTTAGCTGTTACTATACACGCGAATAGTTAATCAATGAGCTTCACTCTGCGTCGTGTTTTACTGCCCCACGATGAACTCGATATTTTGTGACGGTTCGTTGAGTTCCTACCTTTCGACGTGTCATTGACGCTATATACTTAGCGCCGCACGTTGCCAGCTATTTTTATCCCTCACGAATACGGTAGCCCTACAAAAACGGCGCTTCCGACGGCTGTATATAACGACCGGTAAAAAGGTGGAGATAAAACTCTAGTTACGTGTGTAGATCAGAAAATATTTACAAAAATGTTTAGTAATTGTTCGTTTTAAATATGGAAATACCGACTTAAAAATTCGGACAGATTCTGTGAAGTGAAGGTAAGGTGCGGCTATATGAAGACAGCCAGAAAGACAGACAGACAGCCGGGCGTGCGTCGTGGTCGGCCAATGTCAGCGAGGTCAACCCAGCTGAGCGCACCTTGCTGTCAGTGACGTTATCGTCACGTGACTTCAATCCAATGCTTAATGCCGCGAGTGTGTGCGTGCAGAACCGCACCCACCCATCAGTTTACTCTCGCTATAGATCACTGCTCACTTTATGACGATCATAAACGACGAGTTTCAACTTTTATTCGCCTGCTGACAGACTAATTGTGAATCGAATTCCTACGCATTAGTAACATGATCTGTTTAGTACGTGCATAGCAATAATTGGGCCCTTGAAACCCCGTTCCGTCTTTATTAACGAAATTATTAAGTAAGTAAGCAAGAAAGTAAGTGAGCATAATGACAGACATTAGTGTCCAAAATAGCGCATATCACTTTGTGGCCGTCATCCCCATAACCATTTCTTAACGTAGTCCGTCACCACTAATAAAGAAGCTTATGTAACTGAGACTGAAACATAGGAAAAAATAGATAAAATTTTACGTGGAGAGAAAAATGTCCAGGATTTATATGAACTAGGCCTACAAAGTATCCAAAGATGGTTTATTTGTTTACAGATTCAATAGTGCTCGAAAGACAAGTTTAAAATAATGATCACCGAAACTAAAGGTCAGAACTCGAGGCTAACTTTACTTACTTACTTACTTACTTACTTACTTTGCTCTGTATTCATGCGACCGCTTGGAGAATATGTCGCGATGACGTTGGTGGCACGGACACAATGCCATTATGAAACCATACAGTCTCTGGCACGGAATAATTGTGACAGAAGCATAAAATAACATAAAACAATAAGAATTCTAACCAAACCTTAATTACAACGCTAAAACGCTTTAGAATTATAATTGTAAAACGCTGTCAGCGAGTTTCAAAGAATCATTACAATGACAACAGTTGGATAAGATAAATTAAAGCGTTTCAAACAATCCCTTTTTTGGTCATCAGGCAATTTTACTTCTGTTAATTGAATACTGACAAAATAAGGCAACGTAGGCTTCGTCACAGGGTGCGGCTTGGCTTGATGTCGCCATTGCGTGATGTGTCCTAGATAGTCATATTATATGGACATTTGTATAGACAGATGTGTAGACGTTTGGCCAGTATAAAATGACGTTTATAGTTATAGCTACCTTGACCACGTACGTCAAAACACAGTGCATGGCGCCGCGGTTATCAAAAAGTCATAATTCATTTTATGTTACACGGTTACAGGTCAAGCCGTCGCGAGCGCGTGTAAGTGATAATGTGGCTGACGTACAATCTGAGCGTGGCACAATCTGTTGCCTACCTGTGTAATCTTACAGCCTAGACTGCATAGCGCAACACTCAGACGCAGAACAAACACGATTATAATCTACATGCAGTGCTTACTTTCTGGACGGCAATCAGCCAACAGATTAGACGTGGTTACACGTGGGGAAAAACAAAAACAATACGTCGACCCAGTGCCGACATATCATGCGGTCGTCCATCTGGACCGGCCAAACTCTAATCGTTTGAGCTGAAAATAGACATACCGGTCATTTCTTTCCTTGGAACGTTCAGACCAATTTTGGTTTTCTATATATGCGTTGCTGCTTTAGCACGTACGGGATGGACAGAGAGACGGACAGACGGACGGACGGACAGGACATGTAACGCGGCCTATTAGGACGGCCGCATAAAAATGTAAAGTCTAAAAAATAGGTGCAAATCCGTAACAACAAAACGCCAATAGAAGCATACCCGTCGCATTAGATTATGCGTGTATACTGAATTTATAAAAGCCGACGGCGGACGGCCGAGTATTATAGATATTACAACAGTTAAGCTTAAGTACAGGGCAGGCCTGACGTAGTTGTGAATCTGATCGAGGATCGATTGCTCAGTAGAAACACGAGTTCACGGTTAGGACCGCGTGTGGACGGGCGAGTGCCTGGGCCTACGTAGCCTATCCTACGTCTGTTGGCATCCATAGTCATGTGGTGGACCTATTATCGGTATATTCATCGCTTTTCGGCATCGATTATTAAACCTACTGATCATTTCTCAGAAACAAACTTACAACAGAATGCAAGCATCGCATACGCGGCCTACATACGTACCATGCATTCGTACATATTATAGGTATATTAGGCCTACTCAACACAGTCAGTACCCGACCCTTTGAGTATGTAGGCCAATTTAAGGCTACCTCTATTCGAACGCCGTATGATCACAATAAATTGAACTGGCGAGCAAAATAACGTAACGTTTGTGCGTAATTCTGCGTTATGTCGGCATGAATATGTGTCGTCCAGATTCGAAGTCGTAGGAGGACCTATCAGCGTTTTTCTTGGCTGACAGTTTGACAGTCTGCTAAATAGACAGCTCGGGTCAGGACCTTCTATCTCGCTTGAAGGACAGACCCAGCCTTCAACAGGCGGGGCTTGCCATGGCGTTGCTGAGAACCAAAAGCAGTAATACGTTTAACTGCTTCCAGAGATCTGGAAAACGCCTTTAAACTCTGCCCTATACATGCGTGTCCCGGACAGCAAAAAGCAAAGAATTTTAGAAGCAGTTGCAGTAAAAAGCCTGGCAGTTGATTATTAGCGTCAAACCCCAAAAAGTTATTTAGTAAACAGAGAAACTGTTTGCAAAACGAGACTATATGCAAGCAAATCTCTTTGCCCGTTAACTTTATTGTTCCTCTATTTCAACGTTGAGTGCATGGGCCTCCTGGCTTTCCAACTTCAACGTTAGACAGACATGCTGGCTGAGAGCCGCCGAGTATAGCAGGACCTATGCTTGCATCTCTTTTGGGCTCCTGCATATTGCAGAATGTTAGTTCATACTTCATAATCTCCGGATCGAGGTCGGTTATAGGGTATTTACACGATCGAGCAAACATCGAGCTGGCTCAAGTAGGCCTATTGGAACGCCGCCCCTGGCTCAAATGTAGGTCAAGGCTTAGGCTCTTAGCCCACAGCTGATCACGTCTTATATAGGCCTTCCAATTACAACCAGCCCGCTCTTCTAATTAGCACGCTAATTACCATAGAACGTCGAGCTAGCTGATCGATGTTTGCTCGATCGTGTAAACACCCTATTAAAGACAAGACAGACGAGTCACGGCTGCGGCTGTGATCAACGTGATGTCGCCAGATAACGTATTGTGCATCAGCTGATGCTGAGTTAATTAATGTTTTACGAATGCCGTTACCGCAGTACTGTAGTCACGTGACATCAGCAGCATGTGAGTAAACAATTGCATGAAGGCTATTCACGATTAAAGCCTTAACTGCAAGAAAAGGGGTTAATCGACTGACTGGCAGGTTTACTACTATACCTACCAAAATACAACGTTAAGAAACGTACAGCATTACAATCCACTGTTGCAGAAGCAAAAATTCGAAATGAACTAATAGTAACCTGTTTACACGATAAATCTGGCTCGACGGGCGCTTGTCGAGCACACGTTTAAAAGGGGTATTAGACAAAATCTTAATTACCACACGACTATCATAGTGCTGTACTTGCAATAATATCAGCGAGTGATTTCATAGCATTGTATGCATGCGCAGTACATAGCAACGAACGACAGAAAAATGCACGAAACAAGTACGACTTTTTGGTTTTTTTGTATAGGTCTACAGGGTGCGGCAGAAAAAAAGTAAACCGCTAAAGTTTTTTGCTGTTTTCTCAGCAACCGTTTGGAATTTTGATTTGAAATTTTACATATTTATTTACTAAACTCTTCTACATCTAACTGCCAAGTAAAATTTGATTCTGTTAAAAACGACGGAGTTACGGATTTTTTAACATGACCGTCTACCGATTTTTAAGCATTCGAAAATGTTCCGGCTACAACACCAATTTAATAACATCATTGAACAACGCAGTTAAATAATGATCAAATGCCAGAATTCCATTGTCACTGCGAATGTTCGAAGTGTTCACCGCCAGCTCCAAGTTACAACACAAGCCTTCAGTTTCCAAATAACCTGAAACGCTTCCTTAAGTTCGGCGCTTGTTTCTGACTTTGTTCTAAGCTTGCGGTAAGCCTCCAACATTGCACCCCATACGTGATAGTCCATTGGGTTTATATTTGGCGAATTTAGAGGCCATTGGTCTTTTGTGATGATATCTGGACAGCTGGCCTGCAGCCAGTTCTGTGCGCTGTGAGGCGTTGTGCGCTGTGTGTGCTAACGCGCCGTCCTACTGGAAGATGAATCCGGTGGGCAGCCGGCGATTGCTTTAAAGGAACGATTATTTAGTGATAATATATAAACAATATAAATGACTGTAGTAACGTGTAACCAGTTTTTGAAAATTAAATAGTATTTTAGCTTGAACATTTTTAATGCTAAAAAAATCGGTAGACGGTTATGTTAAAAAATCTATAACTTTGTCGTTTTTTAACGAAATCACATTTTACTTGACAATTGGATGTAGAAAGTTTCGCTAAATAAAGCCGTAAAATTTCATATTAAAATCTCAAACGGTTGCTGAGAAAACGGCGAAAAACTTTAGGGGTCCACTTTTTTGCCGCACCCTGTATGTTATTGTTGTCCGTTGGCGTGCGCTGTGCATGTAAATGCATACAATGCAAGGCCAATTGCTCAGCCAATATAGTAAATTAGCACTGTGAGTGTGATACTTAACGCTTTTGGATAAAGATGCCCGCAGTTCATTTTTGCACTAAGACTTACTAGAAAATAGATAGCGAATCAGGCTAAGGGGTTTTTTAACTTTGCGTAAATGTGAAATGAGCACAACAATGGTTAAGTCGGAAAAAAAAGAAAATCGGCAAATTACTGTTATGCACGCGCGAGGACGTGAATTATTTTGAATCTTGCAAAATTATACGCCCGTGAATGCTATGAAATTTTTTATTCGCAATAATATGTCAAAAACATAGCAAGAAGGAAAGATAACTATACTAAAGTTAATTTGCTTTAATTGTATCTGCCAATTCTAGTAACAATCGTAAGCAATGCCTTTGAACAAGTCGCGCTTAAAAAGAGCGAAATTAAGTAATCACTGCGATAATTTTTAGTTTAAAAAGTCAAGAATCAAAGTCACCGGATGTCAAAAAACTTAAGATAAACGCACAATCGTGGCTTGTGATGTTTTCTGCAGATGTCAACACCTGAGACGCTCGGCAACTAAACGGATGGCCGAATATGCATCATGTCGGCACTAGACGCCGACATTTTTTCTTGTTTTTAGCACTATAGCCTACATAATATAGTCTCTGCAGGAGCAGGGAAAACACGATTCAAAAGATTATTTTTTTTGAGAAAAATAAAATAAAAAAAACTCTTTGTCCATTTATTTACACGTTAAATTCCCATTCAGTCTGGTCGCCCCGTGCATTTCTCACAATGCGTTTCTGACCACGCCTCGCTGCTGATTTGTTGCTGCAGCAAACGACGACGAGGGATGAATTATCGTCGCGAATACCACAGCAGCATCAACTGTGCAGGTTAAATCAAAAAATACCCCAACACGAAAATCACAATATTTCAGAAATAGGCAAATATTTTTGTATTAAATTTTTCGCTTTTCTTTAGAAGACAGCTGTGCAAAAGTGTGCAGATTTGTGTCGTGTTTACTTGATATATGACAATTCGAGATGCATGAGAAATTAGACACATTACGCTGCTGGCTAGAGAAAATCAAACATGAATTCGATGCCGTACCACTTCGCCAAAAATTAACTAGATGTAGAATAATTAGACAGGTTAACAAAGTGTTATGTGCTGAATAAACGAGGAAAATTTTGTGCGATTATATTCTCTCACTACACAGAAATCGTGATTTTTGTGTTATGGTATTGTAATTTTGTTTTCACCCTGTATAATGTATCTCTGATTTGCTGGAGACAGTTGGCGACATATTGTGACAGATTGAGTGATCGGTGCAATGAAGGCGGCACGCGAGGGCTGTAGAGTGTTGGCGGTGTCCCATTATAGGATCGCCTCCTCCAGAAAAGTCTCCCCGGCTGACAATTTTCCGGAAAAAATCCGCCCTGCCCGGCGGCCGCCCGAGCGAGACGGATTTTTGCCGGTAAATAGTCGGCCGGGGAGACTTTTCTTGGGGGTCGATCCTATAATGGGGAAACTATTTGGGGGAACCGGCGATATTTTAGAAAGGGAAGACATATCCGTAATTATGTTTCTCCGGGCGAATTTTTCATGGGGGAGACATTTTAATGTGACACCGGCGTAATATGTCAACAGCATCGCACAGCGACGCCAATGTCTCAAGAATCTTAACGCAATCGACAAACGAGTTTTGTTGATGCAACGTTGCGCACGTGTCAAAACAGTTCAATCAATAGCCAACAGTAAATTCATTCGGTGCATGCTTGCGTTCGCTTGCACTACACCGCCAGGTCATGCGCAGAGATCTTGGTACTTGCATTATTTTGTAGCTAACTTGCAGCTACAATACAATGCGGCAGAAATGAACCAAGGTGAACGGTGAACCGAAATGAAATAAACTAAATAATGCTTAAAATAGAAACCGCGTGCTGCGGGACTTTCGTTTCAGTTCATTTCTGTATACTTGTGTCGCTCTGCACGCTTTTAAAGATTAATTAATAAGATGCTGTTCGTTCGTAAACTGCATTTCCGCGTTCTATAACAATATTGATTCTTTTTGTATCGTGACAATTCTTAACGAGTCGAGTTTTCTGTTACTTTTGCCGTATTGTATAAGCTCAGTATTGAGTTGTAGTTGACGGTATATCTTGAGTACTTGTGCTTGTGGCCTTCGGTACTACTTGCTACATCTCTGGTTATGTGACAGATCTGTTTTTAAAATCTGCGAACTATAGTTAGAATCGGGTCAGATAAACAGAAGCTAATTGGTAGCTTATCTCAGGAGAACAAACTAGCAAATAATTGGGCTAACGATGGAGTTTATGCGACTCCGTTGAGACGAGTGTACTTGAAGTCAGTAGCATAATGTTGTTTCCGCGGCCTTTAGCGCATCTGCGTATACGTCGAATTAAATCGATTGAGTTAAGTCGATTGAACAATTGCTATTTAATGCGACTTGTCCGTACTTGGAGAATGTAATGTTCGGTTGACTATGTCATATTCCGTTGGACGGCAGTTGTAGGCTAATTGAACAGATCTAGGCCTGCTGCTGTTTTGCACTCGCGCGCATCAAGTGCATCGCAACGGAAGCACAGATCGTCTTCGTTCTGTTAAATGCATCAGCTGCAAGATGACACTTTTGCAAGCACAAGCACAGAAAGCACGTTTATTTCAAAGCCCGGGTAAAATTCGTGGAACTATTTCCATTGTTCGATGGAACTATTACAATATCTCGCAATTTTAACGCCTCTCATGTATGAATTCGGCTAATCCTTGGACTTGCTTATTCTACGCTTGTAACATAACTTGATACATTAAACAGCGACGACGCCAAATAGGGAGCAACCAATGCCAACCGAGTAACGTGGCCTTGAAACTTATTATCACTATTCTTCGAAGTCACCGAAAAAAATTTTCTATCAACAAAGTCAATGTAGGCAGTATTCTTCCACTGCATATCTTTTATTGTAGAATAGACGACCTACAGGGTTAATCAGAAACCCCCAAGTTTTTTAAACATTATTTTTCAATAAATGAAAATTTTAAAGCTATATTACACCTATATTCGGCATTTAAATTTACGCAAAATGACAAAGTTCCATTTAACTATTCTAAAGTTTAATGAAGTTATGCCATATCATGTGCGCTCAACGAGATAATTTTCCATTTTCAGAACGCATTGGCCACAAAACACAAGCTTTTGATATAATTGACAGCAAACAAATGGTTAAAATGCACTAATTGCTGAGATATTACACTTACAAACACAGCTATGCATACTCAATAAAGTCCTTTTTAGAAAAAAATCATATTTGATGTTTAAAATGTTTATCACCGGCCAAAGCACATGCATTCAGACGATATTGCGAAAGTCTGCTCATTGATAATAACGATTTGTGTCTGCATTGTACGGTGAAATAAGTCAGACTTATGTTCATTTTTACGCGCGAAAGCAGCTACTGTTTTCAGCGCGTCTTAGCCATCGCAATTCTGTCTGTCCGTCTGTCTGTTGTCTGTCTCACGGCTGGATCAGTCTAAACGGTGTAAGCTTGGATCATCAAATCTTCACCATCGGCTGCCTGAAAGACTCTAGTTTCAGGAACCGTAAAGCTTTTCCATAAATTCGATGTCACCCCGAACGAAGGCGCTAAATGAGAGGGGGTGGGCAAAATTTGCAATTTTTGGCCAATAAGTCGCTGTATCTCAGTAACGGTGCGAGATAGAGCCTAGGTTACTATTAATCACTAATAGGATGTAGTACACTGGCTCTCGATTGGCGCCGAATTCAATGACCTTGAATGACCTTGAACACAAAATAGGGGGTTTTATGGATTTTTTGGCGATTTCGGGATGCGACACAAGACTATATCTTTCACAAGGTGGCGCCACGCTACTATCGTTATGCGATCCAGATAGAGAATTTGTTATTTGTATATTAACTTAGCGTGAACACCCCAATTTTCAGCTAAACTACTGAACCAAAACTGCTGTAGGCTTTCGCGCGTCTCTTGAGCATTAGTTCAAATTTTTAGTTAAAAATCCCTTTGACAGGCTGACGCCCACACTTCGGCCGGACCTGCACACCATGCAAGGACTTAACAGCACTCTTCCGGGCGCCCTTGTCACGGCAGTGACAAAAAGGCTGAAAAAAGACATTGAAAAATTTGAAAGAAACGAACAAAGAAATGCTGCTTACGCTAGTGGTTTTGATAAATGCAAGTCATTTGAGCAAAGCTTGGATTAACTTGGATTAAAATAGTAGCCTAATGCGTTTAGAAAAAGTACCCCAATTTGAGGCCTCCGTACGGAGGATTCCTTGAACGTAAAATGTCGAAACTCAGATTGTTAAAATTCACGTTCTATGCTAAAAATGTCATTTGCAGTCTGTCCTGCTCTATTTGTAGTAATTTCGGTGCAATTCAGTGTTGAAATATGCGTCACAGCCTAAAATCGCAAACAGTTACTAAAATCCCGCTTTTTTATTTCAAGGTCGTTCAAAGTCATCAATTTTGGTACCCTTTAAAAGCTTGTTAGCATTGTTTGTTACGATAAACTAGCAAGTCTATCTTTACCTGCAACCGTTTTTACTCCTCGCGCGCTACTTTCCTAATGTAGCGAAGTGGAGTAGACCTATATGAGATCAGTGTAATATTGAGGACCGACCGACGACCAACGACCGACTTCTGTTCCTGGAAGAGCTTTCCTGGAAGAATTTCAAACGGCCCATAACGGTGAGACCATCGACTCCCGGGGGTCGACTTTTTATGGGTGGCCATATCTCCATAACGGTGCCAGATAGACGCATGCGTTGAGGTATAACAAGACAAATGGCTACTAGCGTCATCGATCATTATTGGAATTTTTTTTGCTCTCAGTTTCTTAGATCGTGCAATATTGTATGAACTTCTGGAAGATAATTTCCAATAACGTCCAATTCGCTGTCGATATTACAAGGCGGCATGACGCATGGAAGTATAAATGAAAATTATTTATAGCTCCGTGGGGATGGCGATGTGTGTTCTTGTGTTGTAAAGTGCAAAGGACATCGATACCATCATCGACAAGTACTTGAAGGCAGGGATGTTAAGTCTTGGCTTTGGCTTTGGCCTGGCCTTAAGGACTAAAATTGGCGGCCTTGGAATTGGCCTTGGCCTTGACACTCAAGGTCTTGGCTTTGGCCTTGGCTTTGGTTGTCTTGGCCTCGGCCTTGGTCTTGGCCTTGACACTTAGGCAAGGCCATGGCCGAAAAAGAGTTATTGTCTCTAAGCACTAAGTGGATTTGTTAGCTATAATTATTTTATTGCTCCTAGTCTGTGATCATATCTTTGTCTGTCTCTGCTTTGATCTGTAACAACATGACGCTCTCTCTGTTCTTAGCTTTCAACTTGTCCTTCATGTGTCTCCATTCCATTGATATGTTTATGATGCTTGACATAATTAGGCATACGTGCTCAATTGTACACGATACTCATATCGTAAAGTGTGGTTTGTTAAGACATCTCGCTTCACGAAATTAAAGTGCATGCAGTGTAGTTATAAAAGTAACTACTTAGCTACAAGGTAGGCCTAATTGAAAAAGTAGTTGTACTGTAGTTGAATTACTTTTAAGTAGTTGACGCCCATCACTGACTATTTGCAATGTTAAAGCAAAATTAAATTCCTGCGATCAGGCATATGGATTGGATTGGATTTAGAAAATTGGACCCACGTCCAACTCTGTGCTATACATTTAGTCTTGACCTTGGCCTCGGCCTTGGCCTTGGCCTTGGCGTTTAATGCTGTGGCCTTGGTTTTGGCTTGGCCTTGTAGGTATTTTTGCGGCCTTGGCCTTGTACCCTGTGGCCTTGTTAACATCCCTGCTTGAAGGACCCGCGCGATGCCGCAAACCTATACGACGAAATGACCAAGGCTCTTAACGAGCTGGCTAAGGTCTGTATCAGAACTTCAGAAGGTTACAAGAAGCCCAGCTGTTGCTAGAATGAGCCGATCGTAACACCTATGTCGAAGGCCAGCAAATTATGAACGTTGTTGCAAGATAAATGCCGTCGTCTTTGCCCGTGTTAATGCGCAAAAAGTCGCAAAGAAAGTTCAATATGATTAATACATGCGTGATTGGTGAGCAAAAACGACTAGGCTAGTCTATGTCACACGATACTGTGTAAAGTTCATGCAGAATTTGATCACGTGTCATTATGCTAAGTTTTAGCTACATACTTGCGTGCTTATTTATGTTTTGCGCATGCGTAGGCGGTGGGCCTACACATAGTCACAAGATCCACTGGTCCTATACATACATGTGTAGACTTGCTACTTGTATAGGGGCCTAGCTGTCAATAGTTGAAGTCTTAAGTTGTAGGCTATCATATTACTAAACTCATTTGCTACTTAACTATCTTCTAAGGCAGGCTAATCATTATTATTAAATTGTCGCAATAATATATGTTTTATATTTAAGTAATATCATATCATGTCATGACATATAATTGCGTCTACTGCCAGCTAGCTTGAAAGAAAGTGAAATTAGCTCTGGCTGATCGAGTGGATTGCAACACAAACCAGGAAGTGTAGGCCTAAGCATAGGCTTACTAAGGTACTCGATCAAAGCGCTTAAAAACGTTACTTCCATGACATTCAAAAGATTTCTTGATTGCAAATGTCTACATGTTAACTTGGTTTGATGCTATTTTTTGTTGTTTAGTAAAACTTTAAAACTTAGTTATCTAAATTCTCATGCGGAACGTGTCGACTGCAGAATAGACGGCGTAAGTTAATAACTAGGCTCTTTACCTGTGTATTGCAGTGAAAAATATCCATGAGTCGTGGCCCGGGTTCTCGAGGGCGGTCGTCAACCTCGACGACAGCTGAAGGATCAAAAATCGTGGCCTTGGCCATGGCCTTGGCCTCTAGTCACTTGTGTGCCTGATGAATGTGTATTGTGTTCTGTGTCATGCGTTTTCTGTTTCTAGCAGGCCTATCTGTATGACATAGCCACTGAAACATTGAAACTATGTTTGTCTGAGCATTTTTATGGTTTATTACTGTTTTAAAAGATTAAGCTGTATAAAACTGCCACAGTAATCTTACTTGCTTACTTGCTTACTTAGTGGCCTTGCAATGGCGTCGAAGGCCATGCACTTGCCTGGCCGTGGCCTCGAGCAGAAATGTGAGGATCCTGGAATTTTTCGTCCGCGATCGCGTCCGCTCTGCCAGCAACAGTGATAATGTTTAAAATATACTGAAGCCCAGGACCGGCCTTTAACAATGTGGCATGTGCAAAAAAAAACTGCAAAGGCAACTGGAATTTTGTAGTATTATTGTTACTAGAAGCTAGAAACGTCCCCACAAACGCTATATAGACCCTATAACCTGTCAACTAAAGAACATGGTATAAGCTCAATAATGCTGTTCAACAGTACAGCATGCTTGATCTGCCGCTGGAGATGTTGGAGCTGATACTGATGAGAACATTTCTGATGCTGTATATGACTGAGTTCGGAGAACAGGCGTTTACTGTGCTCTCGTCCGTATGCTGGTCGTGGTACCAGACTTTGGTTGGCTGGCCAGAGTCGCCCACTCGACACTGGCTCAGACATCAGCTCAAGAAAGCGATTGAACGTAAGTACACGATCCTTGTCCCAAAAATCTGTGTCAGTGTTACTTGTTAAATAACTCCGTGAAACATCGGCCGATTTTTAACCGACCGTACCAAAGTAAGCTAACGGTCGAGCTTATGGTACGGTTGTCGTCTGTTTGTCGTCTGTCGTTCGTCGTCTGTGACGGATGTATTGTGGCTAAGCGTTAGGTCTTAGAAAAATTTTTTACACCAATAATTAACTATATGTCTTAAACCCAGGCTTGCTAAATTTCAGCGATCTAGTGCAAAGGAAACATTTTTAAAATTGAGGTTGAATGGGGGTAGGAAAAAATGTGCGTTTTTCAACGAAAAAATGGCCATATCTCGGAAACGGTAAGAGATAGGGCCAAGGTTATTATTAATCTCTAATAGAAAGTGGCATACACCCTGTCAAATAAAATAAAAAATCATTTATTTTAAAAGCCAGTACGGGCTATTGTGGCTAAACGGTGCGAGATAGGGTTTAAGTTGCGATTGATCACTATTAGGAAGTGGCATATTGGCTTTTAGATGACATGAAAATCATCGTCCTTGGATGACCTTAAAGGTCACTGACAACCAGTAGGATCGCTTATCCTAGCGACAGCTTGGTTTCTTGTAATAATTTTTGACGTGCAACATCGTGAAGAAATTTGACGTAAATGGCTGTAGTTTTGCCAATCCTACCTTGATACTGTTGCTACACTACCTTGTGAAATGCAGAAGTCGTAGTTTAGTCGTTTACAACAATGAATTTATAGCCTACTGGGTAGTTCATACGTCAACTCAAAAAATCACACAGTATAGACACTTTTTTATCAAAATTTTTTGCATGCACTCGTACTGGAGTTGCGCTCATCGGTTTGTGTAGCCTACTTAGATATAAGGCCTGATGACGAACTACATTTTTGGAATCCCTTTGGGATTTAGGCCTACCGATGCCCACTGCTACTTACGAAAATACACTGTAGTAGATATATTGCCCTATATTAAAAGCAGAAAGTGTTGTGATTTGTATCAAGGAGCCAGTTAACCACATAAATTTATTTGGAATCCGTGCGTAACGGACATGATCCCAATTTGTCGACTTATTCCCCTGCCCAAAAAACCACTCATTCGATCGTTCCCGAATTAATTGTAAAACATATTTCGCACATTTAATGAACGGTACCATAGTTTATTACAATTTCTAAGAGTTTCATAGACGGTAGAAGTGTGATATTTCCCATGAAGAAGTAAATTGTGAAGTGGTATTTTTCTGTTGCAGTTATACGTCGATCAGCTCAAATGCAGTACAACTATGAGAGCGATTATCTCATAGGAAGTGAGTCTTTTGCACTGCTATTTTATTACAGCAATATTTGCATTACATGTCTAACCGCGAGTTGCGTGTTGTGCCACTGGCGTCGCCAATCATAGGACACTGTGGCATGTGCCCCCTAGACTTCCAACTGTTTGATCATTTAGGTCACTTCAGTGACGCACAAACTCTGACGTAATGATTGTGACATGCGACAAGCTTTGGTCTCAAGGCGTCTTAGGGACAAAGATAGTTTTGGTCTTGAAAAAGTCTTGTTTACAACTTTACATCATTGCAAACGAGATAGGCCTATCAAAAGTACTCAAACGTTTGATTTTGTCTTTAAATTCTTCCCGAAATAGAAGATTTTTCAGCCTACAATTGAATTTTTTTTTAAATTTTTCGACAAAAATGTTTTTCGACAGGTTTAAATTGAGAGAAGTGGAGGGCAACTGCCACGTCGTTACTGAAAACGCGAGACGATAGTGGGGTGTATTTGTGTTGTGACATGACTTTTGTAGACGTGATAGGCGTGACAGAGTTAAATGGCGTTGTCTACATAGTCGGCAGCAAGTCCTCAGAAATCTTGACGTATAACGCTACAACACATCAACGACTTGCTAGCATCTACGTACGCTGGCTCAACGACCCGCGCGACATTGTCGCTTGCCAGCAAACATCTCGTCTCTACATCGCCGACTATTATAGCAACTCTGTCTTCTATACGTCATCAGATGGCGCTGAGCAGAACTTATTGTTGGATCCAAGTCTGCCAAGTTCGCCAAGTTCGCGGAATAGGCCTATACCTTATGGCCAATTCACACCTACGACGCCGACGCGATTCAACTATTGAGTCGCGTTGTAGCTGTGAACAAAATTGACCATGGGCAGAATTCAGACATGGGCAATGTGGGCAGCTGCCCAGGCCCCCCACAAAAAGGTCCCATATTTTTGCACGAAAAATTTTTTTATAACTATTTTTGTTCTAAAATGTGTCTAAGCGCAACAAAAATACGACGTTCAAAAATAATATGATGCATCGGTGCGAAAATCTAAATTCCAAATAGCGAGGTTACATTTTGAGAGCAGTAGTTAGTAATCAAACAAACAGTCAATCAATCAAATAACAACCACTTACAATACAATGACCAGTGAATGACAATATGCTTAAAAGCTGAGATTAAACCTTAAGACATATTGTGTAATGTCTGATATGCCCGAATTAAAAACAACTGAACTAGAAAACGCTGGCTGAAACATTGATGTTTAATATAGCGCTCAAAAGAACACTGGGGTGGACAGGGGGAGAGGACAGGGGGCGAAGCCCCCCAATCCTACAGACAAAACATAAGAATACGTTTAAACTGCACCAAATTTGCTAATTTGGTCAGTTTTTTTCTCAGGAAAATAATTAAAATTGTCGCCACCAAATGTCATCTTCTAACGCTAAAATGCACCAAATTCGATTTCGGCTGGGGCTCTGCCCAGGTTACGCTGGAGGAGCTCACAGCACTCCCCAGACCCTAGCTGGCCAGACCCTAGCTGGATTATAGAGGGTTTTACTTCTAAAGGAAGGGAGGGGAGGGAAAAGGGAAGGACATGGAAAAAGAGGGAAGCGTAAAAGGGGAGGAGAAAGGAGGGGAAAGACCAAAGGGGAAAGGAAAGGGAAGGGAAAGGGAGACAAGGCCCCCAGTTGAAATTTCTGGCTACGCCACTGTAAGAAACAGGGTTAGTGGCAGTGCAGACGGTTGTTGAATTAGCCTACATACTTGATGCCCGTCACACATTGCAAATATGTTGCATCGTCAAGTTTTTTTTTTTACTTTTGATAGCCTATTTTACAAAGGGGCCCCACACCAACAGCTGACTGGGGCCCTAACATGTTAAATCCGGCCCTGGAATTGACGACGCAACTCAACTGTCGACAGCTGAGTACGTCGCGTCGACAATTCGACTTCACACCTACGACGCCGACGCGATCCAACTAAACTGTCGGTGACTGTAACTAACAGTTTAGTTGAGTTTGTCGGCGTCATAGATGTGAATTGGCCATTAATGTTCTAGAGTTCATACCATGGTCGCTGTCGCTGAGATCAGCTCGCCTGCTGGTGACGTCTCGCGAAGCCAAACAGCTGAGAATATTTTACGCATGGAGATGGAGCACTGAACTTACACGCATTAAACTGCCCGAATACATGACACCATGGCACGCCGTCGAGTCGTCGGTTACACGGGGTTGCACGATTATCGTCAGTCACGATAACACACAGCTGGATCAGTATCAAATCAGTGAAATCAACACGGACGCCACGGTGCTGCGTCGGTTCACCGACTCACTCGGTTTGTGTCCACACGTCGCCGTCGACACTTGCGGTAAAGTATTCGTAGCCGACTACCACTGTCGCCGTATTCTGCTGCTCGACGCTCAGCTGAAGCTACGTCGAGTCATCGTCGACGAATATCAGTTGAACCGCGAGCGACCGCGACGCCTCTGCTACAGAGAACGAACCGGACAACTCCTGGTCGGCTTTTATCAACTGAAGAACGTCGCCATCATTGATGCACGCCTTATACCTTGCGCGGAAAAATTGGTTCGATGAACTTTCATATGAAAGTTCATATACGTCAACCTTGAACTTCTAACCTCATGGTCCGAATTTTTTATTTGATGTATACCATTTACAATACAAATGAAATTCAATTTCATGTTCTAATCGTGATTTGTAGTTCTGATGTCACGTCTTTCGCTCAACAAAAACGATGAGACCTAAAAAGTCTAGGCCCTATATTATCTTTCTCGGTCTTGAATAGGTCTACGTGTCCAATTTGCTTTGTACACAATAACCTAAAAACTTAAAACCTAATCAAAACTTTAAAAACCTAAAACTTTTCCCAAAAGCTAGGTTTGTTTTCGACTTTGTATTGATTGTGCTTGCCACTGGGCCTACGCAGTCGACAGATAAACGCGCCGTTTAATCCTTAGACCGTAGCGTTTTGTCAACTAGGTTATCTTTTGCTATGTAGTTATTGTTTGCTCGTTTTGTTTCGTCGTACATGCCATCTGTAACAGGGCCTACATCTAAGCGCCCCTGAGAGTTAAAAAACTGTTAATTGGCCTATCAGTTATAAATAACTAATTATTGGTTAACACCTGAACGATGAGACCTGAAGAATTTTGGCAGCAGCTTTGTCCTGGTCTCATCGTTCACAGAAGCTGGCCCTTCTGAGATATAACGATTTTAGTCTTAATGCTAATCAGGAAGTGAATCGATTTTTTCTGATTGTTCAAACATTGCACAACAATAGGCGGATAGGCCTACGTCACGATGACATGCGACGGAATTTTGATTGCAACAATGCAATAAACAGTACACTGCTGCTCAATTATTCATCTCTAGCAATTATACAGAAAGACGTAACTTGAAAGGTCGCTTAAACTGCGTACTGGCAATAACTACAGACAGCCATGTATGGGAGACGCCAGACCAGACACCTTTTGTACAAGACCCAGTGTTTGGGAATCAGCCAATTTCATGATGTCATTCAAACTTGCATCTATTCGTTTTACCATAGTTCTAAAACAGAACATAGCACAGTTTGCCGAGGTGATACATCCCTGATTCTTGTACTAAACTGGGGGTTTTCTACTGACTGAATGAAATAATGAAAATCTACACGTTTAAACATAAAATCAACTGTAAATTGGCTGCTGCTAGAGATATGGCAAAAAGTACTTGTACCAAAATCTGTTCCGAGATGGGCCCAAAAAAACACCAAATATGCTGAAATGGTAATGAATAATTAGCACTTTATCACAGAATGTTGGCTAGATTGTACAAGGGCTGGCGACCAACAGACCAACAGGTGAACCAAGTTCACCTACCGTCGTTTGTTACGTCATCGTCGTCACTGTTGACTTTCAAGCGTCATCTGAAGACGTATCTCTTCGCAATATCGTATTAGTGACGCTGATTCCAACTGTCTACTGGTTTTCTGTTTGCCGAACATGTTAACTATTGTAATTATGTTACGTGTCCTTTGTAGTCTATTTTGGGCTAAATGCCACGCTAATCTTTTCGTTCATAATAATAATAATAATAATAATATAACTGACTTCCATCTGAATTATATCAGTGCAGCAACTAACAACATAAGACTGACACCAGACTGACATAAGACTGACAAGCTGCCAATATCAAATAAACGAATGCATAACCTGCACCCATGCATGTCATGATTTCAACATGTTACGGGATGTTAGAAATTACCAGTGCTGCTGTTACTTCAGCCAACTAAAATATTTCGTGATATATCAATAGCGAAACTAAAACAAAATTTCTTAAATTTTCAAAATTACAGCAACGATGAGAAAATTGCACATCTGTACTTCAAGCTACACAAAGTACTGTAGGCTAAAAGATTCACATTTTGGATAGAACCTACGACAGCAATATTACAAAGTTAATTGCAAAATTTCTACTATTGTAATAATTCTTAAGCTGACAGCATTATTTTTGTTACCAAATTAGCAGATATAATAACCCAGTACCAGTCTACATTAGACAAATTCAACCATCCATCTGAAGCTAGTGTTACCATGGTTACCATCTCATGAAGCAACTGCATCAGTCTAGTCATACATATACTAAACATGGCATCATAACTGTGTGCCATACCAGAAAAAAACACAAAACACCAAAACCAAATAAGCACATAACTGAATATCACCAACCGGACGCCAGTGACAGACATGCAACACACTGGCAACAATGATTCAGCTTATTCGTCCAAAATTAGGGGTTGTCATGCACTAATTGGTCGAGGTTTTTCACACCCCATTGGCTGCAGTGAGAATTGACTCAGTAGGCAGTGATATGCTAGTCTAAAGCCAATTTGGTTCTGATTTACTGAACCACAAAGTTACATTATCACCTGGGTTTTCCTAGGATTTTTACTAACAACAATCATACAGTTGATTCAGGAGGCAGTGACCATTGGCTACAGTCCGACCCTAAGTCAGCAAGATATTTCGGCTTTGTGCCACGGTCTCTTACGAATTTATTGCGAAACTGTTTCGGCATTTCGCCTTCACTCGATGGTCGCTGAATGTCACTGACAGCAATGGTGACACGTGATGGGTCCTGAACGACAGTAGTGACAGTGTCGTCATCATGACAGGTGTCGGCAAATGCTGACAGCTGCTGCTGACAGGTTGAGTTGCTGTCACAACAACCTGATGTCAGCATCGACATGTGCTGACACTTGTCTTCTTCTCCTGCTGACGCTTCGCCTGACGCACCATTCACAGTCAGAAGTTAAACACCTGCTCAAGACTAAGTACTGTCTGTGGGTGTCATGCACACATGTGTGACCTATGATGCCGATATTCCATTGTCTCTCAGATTTCGTCAAAGTATATGTTTCATTACATTAAGTGCAGTGATTCATGCGTCCATCATGTTAACAGAAAAATGTTGGTGACGATGCTAAAAACAATACTGCCGTCACATCCACGGGCAGTAGAAAGTCGTCAAGTGGTGCCCTTGATTGAACAAAATGGACTGGACTCCTGGACTCCTCTACTATGTGACCCCTGAAGGCATAAAAATGGCTGACTGTCGACAAAGCCAAAAGTAGTGCATGAAGGTCGACTTAAGTGACTGTAAGAGCAGATAATTGTTTGTGTGAGAAATGAGACAACTCCAAGCAATAACCACATTATAAACAAAACAAAACAAATACAGCCACGGATGAAAAAATACTTAACAACAGTAGCCAGAAAATATGGAAAAAACAAGATATAATGTTCAAACAAACGCGGGAGTCCGTCCAATGCATTTTGGCAGCTTACAGTATATGTCCACATAAAAAAATCAGTGAGCTGTGTAGACCAATAGTTAAAATTAAAAAGTTTAATTTCAAGTTGTACAGCAGCAATGTTATTGTCAACTTTCTATGGGGGTCCATTGTGACCATGCGTCTATCTTGCACCGTTATGGAGATATGGCGCTTCAGATATTGGACGCACACATGGATGCACGGACACTCAGGCAATTTTGTACTCTGTCCAATGTCATGCATTGCATTGGACAGAAAAGAGAACTGAAAAAACAACTGATGAGCCTTACCTGTATGCTGACAAAATTTCCTTTCACCTAGCCCACAGCGTCAGAAGCCTGAAAAGAAACTATGGTGGTAATAATGAGTTAACTGAGAAGTGATGTTGTCTATCAAGCCACAGATAGTAGTCACTATACCGGAAGCATGTAGGTTGATGACGTCAATGACGCTTGGTCGTAATCTTGACATCTCATCAACGTCATCATCATCAGCGTCAGACTGATCCATCACAACCTAAACATTCAACATCATCACAGATATCAGACTGATCAACTTAATCCACAGATCCACCTGAACTGCCAGCTACAGTACAGGTGACCCGACGTCATCAAAGTCAAACAATATCAGCAGCCCAACATCAATATTACACTGAAATAGAGTGGGTTCAAATAACAAGGTTACAACCACAGTGAAATAATGATATTAGCATAATATAGCTTTAAAGGTGAGTACCGTCAAAAATGACCTTTGTGATTTTAATGCATTTTCAGATAGTAGACATCTACTAAAAGCTACATGCACGATACCAGCATAAAATGTTTGATGAACAATTTGTAATCAATTTTTAATGATTTTTAACCAGAGCCAGCTGGGAACCAGCTTTGGCATCAATTGCATGCAAATGTGGTACATTTGCATACAATTGATACCGGCCAATCACAGCCTTCCGCTCAGTGAAGTTGGTTCCCGTGCACCCATGCGCCGATTGATGTCAAAGCAGTCAAAAGTTCCGTTATTCGGTCTATTGTTTGTTTATTTGCTTGTTGTGCACGTACATGATGTCTTTGCATCTTATTTTATACTTAATAGTTAAACAATTAGCAGTTTTTAACGTTTCTATGAGAATTAACGCCACATTTCGTGCTACAGTCGTCTGCTTCAAGTTACCGGAAAGAAACCAAGTACTGTGTAAAAGTAGTTTGGTTAAAAATTTAATCTAGTTTGGAGCTATTTATAGTGCAAAATAGATTTATCATCAAAGTTGTTTTTTTTAAAATAACTGTTTCAGTGGAAAGTTTGATGCATATATTTATAATATATATACAAAATCCAAAGATCTTCTGCAATAAAAATTTTTCGTGGTACTTGCCCTTTAACAGTTTACAAGGGGTAGAGACAGACAGACAGGAGGTTCAAACTACTTTCAGTCAAGTTTTGTTAACTCGAAACTATAACTTGAAGCCTAACCCTAAACCTATATACTAACACTGACCCTAACCCTAAGCCTAACTGTAATTGAGTACCGCAACTCGACTTTTCAAAAGTCAGGTACCAGTACTAGCAACTCAACAATGCATCAAACATCGAGTTCTTGTAACTCCATACTAAAAATTACAACTTGATTAATGATCTTGAAGTCTCCAGACAGACACACCTGAGCGACAGGTGTAGGGTAATGATGAGATGATTCGGAGGCTGATGACTGATGGCTTGTGGTTGTGCTCTGTGACTGGTCATCAACCATCGTCTCGGACGTCGTCGCTGAACTACTGGGAATGTTAGATGAGCGACGGTCAGCACCAACCACCGACCCAATAGACCCGCCACCATCATGTCCCATCACCAAACCTACAGAAATCAAGCATTCATCATGATATTACTAGCTGAAAAATTCAAACAACTGCAAAAAGCTTCCACGACTAAATTTTCCAGTAAAGTCATATCACCAAGCAAGCATTGTAAAGTACACTGTGTGACAAAAACGTGCCACTATTTTTACTCCTCGCATGCTACATTCCTAACGTAGCGAAGAGGAGTATATAAGATCAGTGTAATATTGAGGACCAACCGCCCGACCGACCGACCGACCTCTGTTCCTGGAAGAGCTTTCCTTGAAGAAATTCAAACGACCATATCTCCATAACGGTGCTAGATAGACACATGGTCACTATGGACCACCGACAGGAAGTCGACCCCTGGGAGTCGAATGGTCACGTGACTAATGACGACATTTGCGGTGTGAAAAAAAGGCACTAAAAAGCAGTTTAAAAAATACATGAGAAAATAATGCCTGCAAGGAGTACATTAGATTGGTCACAATCTAAAATATTTCTTGTTTGCATATCTCCTTGAAACACTGGCCGATTTTAATAATTTTTGGTATGCAACATAAAAAACGTCACATAAATGACTACTACTTTGCCCACCACACATTAATACTGTTGCTGCTACATTACGTTGTGAAATGCAAAAGTCGTAGTTTAGCCATTTACAACAATGAATTCATACTGGGTAAAGAATGCGTCAGCTCAGAAAATCATTTAAATCTGATGACCATTACCAGCTGTATGTGGAACGACTGATGATGGTGACGGTGGAGCTCTGTAGTGACGACTGAGTGAGGACGCTGGGATTAGAGGTCGTGCAGTCACGCTGCTATACACGTGATGTACACCTGGCGTACACGAGTTCACTTGCCCAGCTGCCGCTGCTGTACAACATTGTACACACATATAACATACATTTGGCTTGGTAGTGTAACGGTAGGGTGTTGGGCTTGCAATCGCAAAGTTGTTGGTTAAACTCCTGGTTGGAAATTACGTTCTGGTCGGGTTGCTATCAAGTGGTTAGTGCTTGGATGGACGACTGTCTGTGAATTATCTCGATATATATCCAACACCAACGTCAACTCAGCCTTCCTTCCCTCCTGGTTAAATAAATCGACTACTGTCTTGTCTGGCTGTGGTTATAGCAGGGCACGTTCACCTACGTTGGGTGGTGGATAAGGCTGTGTAATCCCATATGGCAGGTGATGCTCCATAGCTCTGAGATGGGTTTCCTACAAAGAGCTAAACCATTTAACACTATTAGCACGTAACTGGACTTACAATCCAGAAGTCATGGGTTCCACTCCTGATAAGGTCTCCATCAAGTGAGTGGTTAACAAAGAGCTATACACTGCTTTAACCTTAATCTTTAACTGTACCGCATTCACCATTGACAAATGAAGGAACAATAAGTCAACCATCCCAATAAAAAACTACTTCCATGTAAACAGTAGACTTTCATAACAAAAAAAAACATTAAAATAACATCAGTAACACATGCGGTGCACTACCTATTAGAAGTCGTTGTTTGTGTTGCTGTCGAGCACAGACAAACAGTGAGACCAGCACGCCAATGAGTACGGCACCAACGATCACACCGAGAATGATATACAGTGTGTCATCCTCATGCCTTCTCTGTCTGCCATATCTCACTACATCTTTCTCATCATCATCATCAGCAGCAGCAGCAGCAGGAAGTTGTGTAGACGGCAGGAAGAGATGTATCAGAGAGTGATGTGCTGTAACATTCATAAGCGTTGCGCCTGGCTGGCTGTTGTTCTTATGTGATGCTGGCCCTCGTCTGTCTGTTCCTACCGACATTAGCAACAACAACCCAATTAAGGCGTATTCCTATGCAAAGCGCTTACAGATGCTATCATTTAACTGCTAATGTGTTAGTGGTGTTCTTATGCTCAGTTCTGACCGATAAACTTTAGTTCATTTTATCGTCTTATTTCGATCACAAAAGCACAAGCAAACGTTTATTATGTTACCAAACGACACACTGACATCAAAATTATGTCATATCGCAACCTCACGTAAAGCATAAAAAAAACATCAGAACTTAAACTAAACTTAACTTTCACTGACAACAGTAAACTCAGCGAAGTCAGCAAACAAGCTCAGCACTTACAGTCAGCATAGGAATACAACCTTAAACTCAAATATTATAAGGCACTCAGCTGGAGAAAGTTACTAATACATGCCGTAATGAAAAGGAGTTCGATGAGTTTGATCAAACTCTCCCCTCATCAGCCGGAACCAGGAAACGTTGAATAAAAATAACGAAAAATGCAAGCACCAGATGCAACTCTAGAGCTCAAAATGCATTAAAAAATGCGTTTGCAACTACAGCTTTGCCCTGAACACTGCTTGGGGAGCTGACAACAAGAACTATGAATCAAGAGAAGATTAATGCCCAATTCACACCTACAACACCGATGCAACTCAACTCAACAGTTGATTGCGTCGGTATTGTAGGTATGATTGGGCATAAGTTAACAGCTCTAGCAATACTGTGCATCAAAAAGTGATAAGCGACAATGACAAAAGGCATCAGAGATGATACCGCTGTCTGCTACAGAGGCTGCAGGGAAGGTTGTCATGACAACAGTGTTGCTGAGCTGACTGTGCCCATGTCTGTTGAAGCTACGTACTACGATGCTGTACGCCGTGTCTGCACGCAGCCGATGCAGCATGGCCTGGCGAGTCTCAGAGCCAATCACACTCTGACGGTCCGAATTGTTGTCGTTTATATCCGGGTCTGCATCATCATAGCGACGATACAGCACCATGAACCCTTCCACGCGTATCCGCTCCTCGGCCACATACTGTGTCAACATGCCACCAGACATTGATTATACTTGTAATTGGAGTGGCTGCACTCTGGGTGAAAAAATTCAGGGACTTTTCAGATATTTTTCAAGGACTTCAAAGTACCTTTTCCAGACTCATTCCCGCGAGGTTTCTATTAATATTAAGCCAATATCAGACAAAAATGAAGCTAGTTGAAGCCGGTCTGCTAACCTGCCACTGTACAAAGATGGAAGTGGCTGAGACAGAGTAGACTTTGACAATGACGGGCACGGACTGAGGTGCTTTAACCACTCTCCCAGCACCAACACGCAGCCGAACACGGGCTGAGTTAGGTCCATGCTTGTTGTCATTGTTTGAATAGACCGCCACCACACGGAACTGATATCTGCTCCCTACAACAACAGCACCACAACAACAACTACTACTATAGTTCACAGACCCGGACAAAGCCATGTTAGTGTTTATTTGTCATGGTTTGATGTAAAGCTGCTTCATAGGTGGATCTATGATAAAAGCAGGAACAACTACAACACATGGTGCACATGTTGTAGTAGTATACTAGTTATATACTGTGCAATTTGTACAAACCCATGCAGAACTGAGTACTACTATTACTACTACTATTACAATGACTACAGATACTGACCAGGTCTAAGGCCGTTGATGCGGACGGCTAGCTTGCTAGTGGGCAGTATGTCTTCGTCAACCGTCTGCCAGTCGTGGGTCTTGCGACGTCCACCCAGACGTCGGTACTGAACCTTGTAGAACATGACCGTTAGACCACTGAGCTGTGGACTGGGTAGGGCTGACCAGCGTACCATCACCGCACTGGCTGATAGTACCAGCACCGTGGGAGCTGCAGGAGAACTTAGACCACCTGACAGACAGATACAGAGAAAGATATACACAAACAGGCATAAACACACAAACAGACAGACCAGTACAGCACGACAACAGACAAAACAACACCAAAGTGGCTTTGTGGCATAACGAGAAAAGCGTTGCACTTACAACTAAGAGGTCGTTGCCTCAACTCCCTTACTACTTGCATGGGCGATGGTCTGCAGACAAGAAAAATTATCTAAGTATATAACCAACACCAAGGTCAACTCAGCCTGTATGGCTGGAATTAAGGTGGGGCACGTTCATCCATGTCAGGTGTGCAGACCTGTCTATCAGGTGTCTGTGTGATACCATATGGCAGGTGACGCTCTGTAGCTCTGTGACAGGTTTCCAACAAAAAGCTATGCACAATTTGTAACCTTTTTTCAACAGACCATCATAGATTCCAACAGTAGGCAGGCGAGCAGCAGCAAAGTTTTGACTGGTCCAGCAGTTATGATGAGCATGAAAATGTGAGTCTACGTTAGTGGTCTGAAGCTGTGCCTCAGCAGGGTCCAGAGGCAGAGCCCTGGTGGGGTGTCGGGTGGCAGGGCCCCCCCTGAAGCTCAAGACTATTCTGCATTATGAAGACAAATTCTCACAAAATTGGCACCAATATTTCTCTTTTGTCAAATATATGTGCCCAAACACTGTTCCTGCAGCTGCCAGACTAGCTGCTACACCCCTGGTAGGACAAATCTACTTCATGAGTCAAAAAATTAGGACACTGGTTTTATATCTCGTACAGTAACTTAAAATAAAGTTCTTCAGCTGACACACTCTATGGAATACCTAGTCCTTCCTCTAATCCAAACAACAGCCCAATTCTTCCACAGCTACCAATAGCTTGACAATCTCATGCATTACTGAATGCAACCACTGCTTGATCTAAACATTAAATGCATAGATGTTCCACTTTTTAATGAGCCACCCGGTTCATTGCCTACCTACTTAATTAACTAAAGCCAGTTATGTACAAAATCTAACCATTACGTCTGCTGCTGCTGCTGCTGTTGGGCTGTTCAGTATCATCATCATCATCATTACGTCGTTGAAGCAGTCTCAATCTCTCATCATCATCGTTATTAATGACATCATCAATGACGTCATCGTCAGTGCGTGCTGCTGATCTTGTTCCAGAGCCGCCTCTGATTCTCTTTCGTCTCTGTTGACGTCCTCGGCGTTGTTGCTGCTTCTGCTGCTGCTGCTGTTGAACTGATGGTCTCTGCGTTGACGCAGCCACTGCCGTTGTTACTGTACATCATCAGACCACAATGTCAATGTCAACAGTGAGGGTATGCCAATAAAAAAACAATCCCCCAGAAATGAAATTCCGTATCTCCAGAATTGCAGCCGACTTTTCCACCTGATTTACAATGCTTGCACAGGACAGTTCAAGCCACACATCCCGTGAGTTTCACTGATATATTTTGTTTGGTTCAAAAGTTATAGACCTTTAAAGTTAAATATGCATTTCTTTCAAAGTCAGCAAGCGATTAAACTGCAATCTCGACCCATGAATAGCAATGCCGGTATTTAAGACTTACGAAGATATATTTTCAAACTTATACAAGTGCTTGATATGTTTTGAAATAGATGTTAGTTTCGACGTCACTGCTAGTTGTTGCGATGTTTAGTTACCAACTGCTAGTGACAACAGCCAACTATACGTGGCGCCTTGGAATTCCCTCACACTGCTTTCAACACAGGCAGTGAATTTAATGCTTATGTCACGCAATAAACCTTAACAGCTGATACATACCTGAGGGCGATGGACTTGCCACCCTGCTGTTGTCATCGGCTAAAGGTTGCGTAGTCATATTGCCAGTGTCAGATTTTACAGTCAGTAGAGCCGTAGCATAAGCCGAGCTAACAACGTTGACAGCGATGCACTGGTATACACCCGTGTCAGTACGACGCACCCGTGACAATGTTATACTTGTGTCTAAACACAGACAGACAAAAACGGTTATAGGTGTGAACAGCTCTTGGCATGATGGCATAATGCTCAAGGTGCGTTCAAAGCGACAGAAATAAAATGAACTTAAACAAAACGAAAGCGCACTGCGGCATTCGTTTTGCTTCACTTTAGTTCAATTGCGCCGCTCCGTACGCTCCTGTAAGACGCCGGACTTATGATGAAGAGGTCGTGGGTTCGACTCTGGTCATCATCAAGTTGCTGCTGCAAACAGGTAAGCCATCTGAGTATATAACCAACACCAAAAATAACTCGACGTTCCATCTCTCAGGGGTTGCTAAGCCGAGTGCTGGCCTGTTGAGCTGAAGTTAAGGTGCACTTTTTCACCTCTGCTGGGTGGCATATAATCCCATATGACAGGTGACGCTCCAAAGCTCTGACATGGTCTACCATGAAGAACAGCTATAGACATTCTTTAACCTTCTAACCCCTAGGGGTATTGGGGTCCGATAGGGATAGTGCATACCGGTGATGCGAATTCGATGGTTGGCGTGGACGGGTTGTGCATTGTGTCTCCACACCACGGCAACTGGAGGCACGGCGGACGTCTGACAACTGAGAGTGACCGACTGACCTTCAGCGACCGTCTCATCACTGGCCGCTGACACTATCACTGGACCAACTGCACCAGACAGACAAAGATACACAGACACAGAAAGAGACATACAATGTGACTCAAGGGCATTTTCCTTTGCTGCATTTGCCACTCTCCCAATTATGGTGCCAAAAATTCCAGTCCTGCATTTTCCATTCCTACCATCTGATGCCATATTTCCCAGTCTCACGTTTTCCCTTTCTTATGCCTGTTAAAGCAAACTGACAAACAAAATTTAACAAGCACCTTTATTTGCCAACAAAGACACAATAATACAATACAAAATTACACAATAAAGATAATCCAAGTTACAATATAAAAAGGTATTTCAAAAAGTAAACATCGTCAGTCAATTCAATTCAGATCTAAAACACACAATAATACACAGACAAGGAGACAGCAGAAAAGTCAAAAAGAAAAGATCGCTGGTGTGACAAAGTCTGTAACTCACTGTGTACACGGACGAAGACGATGACAGACTGGACTTCACCAATGCCATTAGACGCATGACACACGTACGTGCCTTCGTCAATTAACTGCACGTCTGTCACGGTCATCAGACCTGCACCGCACACAATACCAGCAGTACTTAATAACATGTCAAAACTGGCTGCAGAGAGCACTGTAAATTCTTCACTTAAATGTACAAGAAATTTGAGCTAATGCTCACGAGACGCGCGAAAGCCTATAGCAGTTCCAATTCAGTAGTTTAGCTGAAAATTGGAGTGTTCACGCAAGTTAATATACAAATACCAAATTCTCTATCTGGATCACATAACGATAGTTTTGTGGCGCCACCTTGTGAATGATATAGACTTGTGTCGCAGCCCAAAATTGCCAAAAAAATCCATAAAACCCCCTATTTTGGCGTTCAAGATCATTCAAGGTCACTGAATTCGGCACCAATCAAAAGCCAGTGTACGACTTCCTATCAGTGATTTATAGTAACCTAGGCCCTATCTCGCACCGTTACTGGGATACAGCAACTTATTGGCCAAAAATTGCAAATTTTGCCCACCCCCTCTCATTTAGCGCCCTCGTTCGGGGTGACCCCCTTCGAATTTATGGAAAAGCTTTACGGTTCCTGAAACTAGAGTCTTTCAGGCAGCCGACGGTGTAGATTTGGTGATTCTAGCTTGCACCGCTTTTGACTGATCCACCCATGTGACAGACAGAACAGAATTGCGATGGCTATGACACGCTGAAAGCAGTAGCTAAAAATGACATCTGTCTGCCGTGGCTCGCTCACTTAATGGCAAGGCGTTGGTTGGCCCTGTTGGGCTGATGATCAAGCGGTTCAACTGCTAGTCGGGTACCACGTTGTTACCTTAAGCAGTTACTATTTGGATGTGTGACTGTCTGTGAACAGGTAAACCATCTCAATATATAACCAACCACTCAGCCTTCTACTCCTCCCAGGTAAGCAAAATTGAGCACCAGCCTGCCTTGCTGGGGTTAACCTTCAACATGTGTGATGTGGCATCTTTTATCTTTTTTAACCTCTGACAGAAAACAGAAGAAAAAACTATGCAAAATGCATAGCAACGGTCGCTAAGGTAAACAACCAACCATTAAGCTGGCTATGTCGTCGTCGTGGCAACTGTCCCCCATAGCGAGACCACGTGATTTCTGGTACTGGCCAGCCGCTCGCTATGCATTCTATAGTGAGTGTTTTGCCAACGACTACATTTACTTCTCTCTGTTGTTTGCTCACGATCCGTGCTGCCACTTGGCGAGTCGCCGGTGCACCTGAATGTGTGACATTAAAAATCTTTATTCACCATCACTGGCAGATACACAATGATACATATAATATAAAAAATTTAAAGAACAGAACAGAAAAAAACATATGCAAGAATAGGGAATACATCGGACAAAATGTTCATACATGCCCACATCAATCAGTCACATGACTAAAAATGTTAAGCAAGTAATATTTATTAAATGAATCGACTACAGAACAACAACTTACACGGAGTGACCAGTAGTGTAAAAAATTGAAAATGAAAACAACCGAACTAAAATCACTAACGTGATGAAATGAGATATAAAAAAAACAAAAATCAGTATAAGAAGAAAACTCGCTGGAACAGCAATGTTTCAAGGTTGATGTCACTGAGTCTTCAACAGTCAACACTAATGTCACCAGAATTGACTGCTTTCTTAACTTAATAACAAATAAATAAACAGAAAGAAATATATGTATTTCTAAAGCACTGCAATGCCATGGCATCAGACAAATAATCCCACAGCATGCAAACTAAGAATTCGGATACATTGACAGAGAGTTAGCCATGGCAAATAAAATGATGACAGAACTACTGACAAATGCAAACCTTGAACTAGAAGATTAACGTGCGACGGCGACACTCTGCGTCTGGCAGTTAAAGGGTTAACAGCTACACAGCGGTACACGCCCACATCAGACCACGTGACCGAGGGTATAAATAGGTCGCCTGACGGCAGCACAATGTGATGACCTGCAAGTCACACACAAACACACAGTAATTGAATAGTACAGCTCTTTATAGGAAACCCATCTCAGAGCTAGAGAGCATCACCTGCTGTATGGGATCACATAGTGTTACCTGCGAGCCAACAAAGATGAATGCACCCCATCTTAACCCCAAACAGACAGCCCGAGTATTTGATTTACCTACTCTGGAGGGATGGAAAGCTGAGTTTACCTTAATGGTTAGTAATATACTGAGATGGTTTACCCGTCTGCAGACAGTCACCCATCCAAATAATAACCACTTGATATAGACCTGACTGGGAGTCGAACATAATTCCTGACCTCTCAGTCATAAGCCCAATGTCCTAACCGTTACACTACCAGAAATTTTTGAAAAGTTGACAAGTTTAAACAATATAGCTTTTCATGAAAAACCGATCTCAGAGCTACAGAGCGTCACCTACCATACAAAATCGCACAGTGCTACCTGCCCCCCCCCCGACACAGGTGAACGTGCCCTGCATCAACCGCAGTCACACAGGCGGGTACTCGATTTACTTATCCCGTAGGGATGGAAGGCTGAGTTGAACTAGGTGATTAGTTATATAGCGAGACGGTTTACCTGTCTGCAGACACTCACTCACCCATACGCTTGACAGCAAAACAACTGAGAGTCAAACCCAGGACCTCTCAATCGTAAGCCCAAAATCCCAAACGTTGGATTTTAAAAATTTATAAGTTTTAAAAAATTTAAAGTTTTTAAGGGTATAACTCTTAACGGCAAATCCATCTCAGAACTATGTTTTTACGTGCCCCACTACAACGCCAGCCAGACAGACTCGATTTACCTACCCCAGAAAGACGAAAGGCTGAGTTGACCTTGGTGTTGGTTATATACACTGAGATGGTTCACCTGTCCACAGGCAGTAACCCATCCAAGTCTAACCACTTGATGAGAGTGGAACCAATGACCTCATGATCGCAAGTCCAGCGTCCTAATCGTTACGCAACCAAGTCACTGCCATTCATCGAACAGAAGACCACGGATAACGACAGAGACTATACCTCGACGAAGGCGGAGTGCTGATGCGTTGAGTCGGAAGTTCCAGATGGCAGGCGGTCGACTGTCAACGTGTGGACAGCTGACGACGACCGAGCTACCTTCATAGACGCTCAGTCGTGATGAGGTGTTTGTGACGTCATCGCTGACAGGTGCCCGCACGAACTCTCCCAAAACTGCACCAACACAGGAGCACCAATCAAACAATTAGTCAATTAAACACACTTACGGATGATGCAACGAATCAGACGTGCAGAATGGCAGAGACTAAGCTAAGAGTTCACGTCTACTAAACCAGAGCTTTCAACCTCTAAATATCCCCTTACCAGCGGCGTCATAGGCTAAAAATGTAGGCGTGGCAGGAAATTGCAATTTTCCAACAGAATTCCGCCAAACAGCTGCAATATTCCAACAGAGATCACGGGTGCTCAAAATTTCAATTTTGCCGCTAAATTTCCCAAAAATGGAAAGGAGGTTTCAGGCACAGATTCTGCATTTTTTGGACAAAAAGTTTCCGACAAGAAAAAATTTCTGAGAATTTTCCTGCAGCCCAAAATTTAAGAGGAGAACGGAGGGGGCAACTGCCCAAGTGCCCCCTGGCCACTACGCCTCTGTTCACAATATCGAGGTCCCCTGCCCCGAAATATATCCTTACCAACCCAACGGTTACCATGGGAAATCGAGGCTCATGTTCATTTCAACAACCACAGGCCTATAGATCCACATGACAGACAGTCGAACAGAAATAAGACAGAATAGGCAAGTACTAATATAACTACACTGATAACCTGGCGAAAAACTGTACAGTAGTATTGTTGCACTTAGCCCATATGGAACGAAAATAATACTGACGTGCGAGCTGCAGCGTTGCGGGGCGACTGATGACGGCTCCGAGTAAGTTGCTGGCGACACACTGATACAAGCCTTCATCCGGGGCACTGAATGAGCCCAGGTGGACCCGTGACGTCACCGTTGACACTGACACCTCAGTGGTGGTCGCCAGTGCAGACAGGTTGTGGAGCGTCCGTCCGTTGTGCGTCCACGTGATCGTCAGCTCGTCATCTGTACCATACATGTAATAAACGTCTTTTTTAATTTTAACGTATTTTTAAAAAAAATTCTGTCATGTGTTTACGTTTCTAAACGTTTTTCTCACTTTTTAAAAACGTTCATTAAAAACTACTTCAAAAAGTTGTAAAAGCACTTTTGAAACCACAGGAACGAATTAATATGCCATGGATTTAAATTTTACGCGCGAGAGCTAGCCTAGCTATAGCGCGTATAAACTATGGTAATTCTGTCCATCCGTCTGGCACGACTCGGCGCCGATTCAAGCCCAGGTGAGATAGAAACATCGAGTTTTCACCATGTGATAGCTTAGACTCACTAGTATTTTGTGACAAAATTTCATGCCGCCGGGTCAGGGGGTCCTCTCGAACGAGGGCGCGAAACAAAGGCACCCCACCCTAAAAGCTTTTACCGCTATTGGCTCGTCTCCCGTGAAAATGGTTGCAGATAGGCACAGACATGTTGCTTGTCATAACAAGCAGTGGCGACGAGCTTCTTAGAAATGCCATAATCAATGACCTTGAGCCACCAAAATTGCGGGTTTTAGTAAAAAAAATTTTCGCGATTTTGGGCTGCGACACATATTTTTGTGTTTGGATATATTATTGTATTACATATCTGTTTTTCTGTCTGTCTAGGCTTAGTTTTGTACTGACTTATTGTCGAATTGAAGTGGTCATATTTCAAGAGTGAATTATGCCGAAATGGCTGGAGATAGACCAAGACAATCTGCATACTAAATTTTCGCCATTAAACGTAGATTTTAGCTGTCCAAGTACCGACCCCCTACGTTCAAAAAGACCTGCGCACGCGGGTGTCAAAGAAGGTACCCCCGCCCTAAAAATGGTTATTTTTTCGCTATTGGCTTGTCTAACGTGAAAACGATGGCAGATAGGCACAGACATGCTGCTTATCATATCAAGCACCGGTGACGTGCTTTTTAGTGGTGTCAAAATCAGTGACCTTAAATGACCTTCAACTGCAAAAAAGGAGTTTTCAGTATTTTTTTCGCCATTTTCGGCCGCAGAAGACCGACTTGACTTACTTGACTTAGTCCTCTTCGCACCTTGTGGAGCATAGGGCCTGAACAGTCATCTTCCACCGTCTCCGATCCTTGACTTGAACCTTGGCAGCCTCCCAGGTTAGGTTGACGACCTGCATCTCGCTGTCCAGACTCCTCCTCCATGTCTGCTTCGGGCGTCCTCGCTTCCTCTTGCCCTGTGGATTCCACTCGAGTGCTTGCCTAGTGATGTTCGAGGGCTCCTTTCGCAGGGTGTGGCCAATCCATCGCCATTTTCTTCGCCTGACCTGGACGGCTATCGGCTCTTGATTTGCCCTTGACCACAGGTCGGTATTTGGCACTCTATCATACCACTTGAGAAGGAGGATACGTCGGAGGCACTTGTTGATGAAGGTCTGGATCTTCCTAGAAATGCTATTGGTGACTTTCCAGGTTTCTGCTCCGTATAGTAACACCGCTTTGACATTGGAGTTGAAGATCCGCAACTTCGTTCTGGTGGAGATGGCCGTGAGTTTCCATACAGGTCGCAGGATGGCGAAGGCTTGCTGAGCTTCTTTAATCCTGGCTGTGACATCTTCGTCTGTGCCTCCTGTCTTACTGACCTTGTTGCCAAGATACACAAACTCGTCCACATCCTCCACCACTGAACCCTCTATAGTGACGGGAGCCTCCTGCATGCTGTTGGTGCGTAGAACATGAAAACCATTGGCTGACCCTAAAGTTCAGTACGTGCTATTGTGGCTAAACGGTGTGAGATAGGGCCTAAGTTGCTATTGATCACTAATAGGAAGTCGAAATCGCATACGGGCTTTCAGATGAGATAAAATCATCGACCTTGAATGACCTTGTAGGTCACTGACAACCAGTACGATCGACTAGCCTATAATAAAATAAGCGACAGCTGAGCTTCTTGTTATTTATTTGCTAACGTCATGTAAGGGGAACAAAGTTGAATAGCGTGTAAAACCAATGCAGTGTTGGTGTTCATCGATGTAGACAGGCTACTCACTATAACATGCATGACTATGATTATGAAACGTGACGTAAGTAGGAAAGAACGCGGACAGCGTACAATACTCGTGAGAACGAGTCGCTGGCCAACAAATGACCACTGACCACGCGCTTGCTTAGCATTAGCTATGTATGTATGACGTCAATGCCTTAGGCTTACTGATTTGATTATTCTAAATATAGCTCAGTGCTTTGTGGCCCTCAATAAACCCAATGCGTGCCTAGAATAACGGTGCTAGCATATACTAAGCTGTGTTTCTTTCAACGTTATTAAAACGTGGACAGCTCATCACATACTGAGGAGTGAGATTATGAGTCTTAAAAGACAGTAATTGCAGATTAATAGCTGCAACAACCAAAAGAGGCAGACTTCAGACTCAGTTTAATTCAGTTCAATTCAATTCCGAGTATAAAGCCGAGCTACACAATCAGTTTCACAGCATTCAACATGTGGCCGAACGCCAATCAAGAATAGCTTACGTCTACGCTATTTTTTTACAGCTCAACGCAACGAAAAGCTGCATCTCACGAATACTGAGAATAAATAACTAATAATAATAACCATCCATCAGAAACAACTATCGAACCGACAAACACTGAATCATGTTCACAAAGTTTGGCACCAGGCTGCAGCGGAGTTAAAGGGCAGCATTTCCCACTTTTCCGGAAAGAGGAGTCTCCACTATTTCATAAAAATCCACATGTATAGAAAGATAATAGTTTCATCGGATTATTTACCGGCGCATAATATTATTTACAACAATGTAATGAGGTCTCACTAATTTTTATCATATTTTTTTTGCATATTTCATAGTGCTGACGTCCATAATTTTTTATACAATGGCAAACTGGTTTACTGGCGCTGAAGATCAACCATGAGCCGAGATGCGGAAATTGGCTGATTCTGCAACTGCAAAAATGCTACTGAATGAAACACCTGTGGGGGCGGGGGTTGTCCTTCAAATTTTTGGTCATGGGACAACTGGCCCCATCAAGTAAGGAGGCTGCTTATGCCTATGATAGAGTAAGTCAGCAACAAAGCTACATCGTGTCACATGCACACACAGACAAATGAATTGCATAAAAGATCACGCAGTGTGAAACGGAAATCAGTTCAGTTACAGACAGCAGCAGCAGCAAGGCAGTTAACAGAATCAGCTATTGTACACTTCATCAAGTGACGTACGCAATACAACACAACAACAAAAACTTGAAATTATCCCAATAAACTCATAGGCTCAAACAGTACCGTAACTAACAAGCTACATAAATTTGCCAAATTATAACTGAATTTGCCTAGCGGTCAAGAAAGCAACAAATACTGGTGTGTCGAATCAGTAACACCTATGCAGCACGGGCAGTAGTTGCTGCCCCAACAAAGCCAGTCAGGGCAACAGTCAATAGCAAATTCTGGCCCAAACGTTCAGCTAAAATGAAACAGGACAACTACAGGTATAGCTTCCGTTGCTGTCACAATGTCACCCAATGATGGACAAACATTTTCAGTCCAGATGCTGCTGCAAAAAGATCAATGTGACAGAACAAAGAATGCCACGTTATGCGAACTTATATACAGTCAATGCATGCTTGAACTGAACTGCTCGACTACTAAGTACCTACGATGCTTACATCAAAGAAAAAATCTTTACATCAAAGTCGATTCGCAAAGAACAGCCAGTCATCAATCACAAAATAACCTAAGTATGATGCAGTCCTGCATATTACACACTTGACAATGAACTCATAGGCTGTAACAGTAAGTAATAAACTGTAACAATTCATCAAAATTGCAACCTTTATTCACCGACTTTTCCGCCGTAGGCAGCAGCGATTGCCAAACTGTGCAAAAACTAGTAAATAAAGTGTGTAATTTGATGAATATTACAGTTTATTAATGAGGTATCATAGCCTATAATAAGCCAACCATGCAAAAAAAAGAATCTTTAATAAATAAGTCAGGTTGATCAATCTACAACATTCACTCATGCAGAATTATCGCCAGAAAAAAACTACAGCATTTCAATCCTTTGTTGCTGCATCAAATCCACCTAGATCATTCGCTAAAGCAAACAACGTGCAACAATAACTAATATTTACAACAAATATTACGATCAATGCTTGCAGGTCTTAGCAGACAATGCAGTGAAACTGGCATATTTCAGCATATGTAAAAATGACCAAAATAAAAGTTACAACTGCAAATGACACGCTAAAAGACTGCAAACGAACATACAGGCAGAATATGTATGCAGTATATTACTGAACTGTTAACTACCGAAAGTACAGCATAACTGCAATACAAAAACTTAAAATAAACTGAAATTGTGCACTCATACACATATATTTCAGCCATGTTACATTTTGGCAATTGCTAAATAAAAGTGATCAATCACTGCCAATACCTTACAGATACTGGTATATAACACATGTTTTAGCTTTGAGAATAACTGCTTATAACTTTTTTTATCATTATCATGCATACGGAATAATGTACTCGAACAGCAGATAATTAGACCAGCAGCAAAATGAATGGCAAAGGATAATGCAAAGCTTCAAGCCATGGTGCCAGCCATAGTCAAAATACTGCATCAGCATCAAGCCAATACCTGATTATGCTATTATTACATCGTGTTTGAATGCAAAGTAAAAGGTTAGAAAAATGCAGGATGGCGCATGAACAAGTGAAAGAAAGAGTTTCAGAAACAACATCGGCCGCTACCATTGCAGGGAAGTGTGGTTACGTTGAACACATAACACTTCTTTCATGACTGCTGTAAGTGTGGTCAATAAGTTATATTGGCTTTCTGCAGATGCACATGGTGTACAAACTGAAAATGAAGCGCTCGCCTTCATTATTAGAAACAGTAGAAAATCACAGAAACTGTGATTTTTGTCAAATGCTGTGTTTTTTTGCTGAAATGCCATAGTTTTTTACTTCTTACAATAATATTTTGTTCTTAATCAGCAAAAATAAGTTTACTGTGTGATTCTGACACCAAAAATATTTACTGTTGCCTTTCAAGTCTGGAGCAGTTCCCCAAGCTGTTCAATATCGACATTTTTGCAGATTAAAAACATAATATTATATCTGTTCAAGGAATTCGGCTGATGCAGAGCACAGTGTTAGCCAATACACTTTAGTTAAAGCTCCATAGCAACAAAATTTTGCAGATGAAAACCTTGGACTGCATGTAATGATGGTTGTGAATGCCAGATGTCGAGTTTTACAGATTGCATAATGGTCTTCAAGAGCAGGATTTGATGCCATATCTTTGGCATGATTTTTTTGATTTTCAAAAAAAGTCTGCTGTTTTTTAACCATTTTTTGCTACGATTTTTTAACCATTTTTTGCTACGATTTTTCTACTGTCTTTATTTAATATGTGCAACTGTGTATAAGCCATAAAAAGGCTGGGCATATTCAGCATTGGTTTGACAGTCATCATCAGTGCCGTGCCAACTCAAACGATCACACTCTGATCTAACAACTCACATATAAGCAAACTGTCCCTAAGAAAACTCTATGCAACTAGGAAAACTGTTTTTGTCGCTTGCAAAAGTAAACTGTCAGTCTGAATGTCAGAAATCATTATCACCAGGAAAAAAAACTACAGCACTTCAACAATCAAGTTCAACACAATATCTTGACATGATTAGCTTCCTTCTCTTTATCTGCTATGTAGTAGATGTTTTATGCTGAACCTTGCATACTGATAGAATAGTTACCTCCGCCAAGGAGGTAATGTTTTTGCCAGACTTTGTTTGTCTGTCTGTGAGTCAGCAAGATAACTCAAAAAGTTATGGACGGATCTTTCTGAAATTTTGAGGGCATGTCGGGAATGGCAAAAACTACCAGTGATTCAATTTTGGGGGTGATCTGAAAGGAATCCTGGATTCTGGATCACTTTGAAATTTTCGTTACCATTGCTTTCAATGGGGCGTAAGGGAACCGCTGGCAAACCGAAGATGGTGCTGCCACCTAGTGAACAACATTGCCTTGGCAGAGGTATGCAGGCTATGACTACTTTCTAGTTAACACTGGCACTATTCAACAAAATGCAAAGTGACAAACTACCTACTGTGCTCATACCAGCCATGCTGAAAAAAATTATGTTTACAATAGTCACCTCACATCCCAATTTCAAACCACCACATAACAAACCACTGCAACATGCATCAAAGCTAAACTTCTGTATATACATAGTGACCACTCTCAAACACCATGAAACGCACTGATAATTTGAAACGCTTAAAGCCTTACTGCGATAACCCGAGTGATGCCTACCAACAGTACAACCTATATCGACAACAACAGCAAAATAATACAAGACAACACACTGATTTCACCGACGAATTTCCCTCAGAGAATATTTTGTTAATTCGCTGATAGAAACATATAATTCTCTGACACCTGGTCAACCCTTGGACTTGGAACTGACCGCTGTAGGATTCCTTTAACATTCCCTGTTTTCCAGACAAGATGTCACAGCATATCGCGTTGGACTAAATGTACGGTTGATAACAAACAAGCATTGCCATAGTTTACAACTGAGTCAACATAGCCTATGATAAGCCAATCACATGAAAATAAAAAAATCGACTACATTTGCTCACACAGAATAATCATCATCGACATAAAAACTCCTTTATTTTAATCCTTTGCTGCTGTGTCTGAAGACTTTTCCCAAACTCCTCAACAATTCCGGGTTTTCCAGAGTCAAGCAGTCATCCTGCGAATCACGGCTACATTCAAGACAGCAACAACAGCAAGCAGCAGCCTACGGAGACACAGAACACACACACACACACACACAGCTGAGTACGGTAATGAACTGTCTGTCATTTGTCACATACGTAACAACGTAAAACAAACACTCAAGACTCCGACGACGGCTGTGGCAAAGATGCATCCAGGAAATCCCAGATGATGATCGTATCGTCGTGCGAACTGCTCACAATCTGAAAGTCATCAAACTGAAGCCGAAACACTCTACCCGTGTGCTCCTAAACACACGACAGCATACAACGCACACATGAACATAAATGTAAAGTCATTTTCAAGCCACAAGGCCCATAGATATTGCAAGGGCAAATTAATGATAGTTAACATAGCTGTCTCTCATTGCCAATTTGCTGGCCCTAAGCAGCAAATACATCTTGCTTATATGGATGGTACGTCACAACTCTCCCATATACATTCCTGTGATTAAACAAACAAAAAATTCATACTGCTTGGTGACAGTGGCACATGTGTACGAACAACTTGCTAGAATTGTTACTTGGCACTAGAATGGCCAAAAGTCGAACCAATCAGCTTGCAATCCTTAGTTTGACATGCTAACAAACTACCAAGCCACCCAAAGTCTATAGGGCAACATAAATCTTCATTTCTATAGCCCTCGGCCAGACACCGGCTTGCACTGACAGACAATGGGGCTAATGCATCATGCAATGTGTCAGTTTACACACGATCATTTCCTCGTAATCTCTGTCCCAAGAAGGGATGGCCAGGCTGAGTTGGCCTTGGTAGCTGGTTACAGTAGTTGTTACTACTGACACTGCCATCAGTTGGCAGTCACCCATCCTAGTAGTAGCCAGGCCCGGTATAGAGTAAGCATGTTGATCAAAACTACACTTGTGTTTCATAAAAAACCGGACTCCTATGGCAGGTTGGCATAAATTTATCAAAATAAGTTTGCCTAAAATGATTTTTCACACAGTGCACTGCAATTCAGTTGTGGATTCATTGTGCTTGAAAAGTTTGTAATGGGCCAAGTACCAGCTGCACGGTTTCCATGGCAACAGGAGCGACTTGTTAAGGTCTGGGCTGACTTGGAACAGACGATTGTGGACGAGGCCATTGGCCAGTGGAGGAAATGACTCAAAGCCTGCGTCAAGACCAAAGGACAACATTTTGAACATTCACTATAACTTTAGTCGTACATGTAGATTGTTTGTGCCAACAATTTTTCGATATTAAAGCAGTTCTCTTGAAGTTATAACAAGAAGTTTCAGAGTCCGGTTTTTTATGAAACACAGTGTATAGTGTGACCAACCAAAACAAGCCATTGTGAGGCCAATAACCAAACTTTTCCAGAGGGGTTCAATTCCACTGCTAGAACTCACTGTAGTCTGCCTAGGGGCTTTAGAGAGTGCTCTATGCCACCAACGGGGTCTGGAGCAAAGCCCTGGTCAAAATTGCATTTTTCTGCATTTCAAAGTTAACAAGAAAAATCCTGCTAATGCAAACATGAACGTGCAACAGCATTGCATGTTTGAAAGCCCAGTGAAACAAACTCTAAGTCAGTCACCAGAGGGCGCCAGACGACCAAGAGCTAAATATACACTGTGTCCGGTAGAAAACTAAGCCCCTAGACATCGGGCAATAAAAATGTCAAATCTGAATGAATCTGAATAAAGTTTCGTTCGCATACTTAATTCCCAATAAATTCCTAAAGCGATTGCTATATTTCATTAAAAAATATTATTTCTTACCAAAGTTATTAAATGTTGAATATTGATAACAAAATATCTCAATTACTAATATGATGTTACGCAAGTAAACCCCACTCTTACTTTAGATTTGCGTAACTCCAACAAACAACAACTGATTCTAGCAAAATTTTACATCGACAATGGACCATTTATTGGCAAGCAAACTGCCAAATTTCAGTTAAATCTGCCTAAGCAAACAATAACTATAGCGGTTTTTGTGAGGTCACCCCAAGACATTTCAGTTTCAGGTCTTTGTGGATAACGTTATCCATAAAGACTTGAAACTGAAGTGCTTTGGGGTGACCTCACAAAAACTGCTGCAGCTATTGTTTGCTTTGGTGGGTTTTACTAAAATTTGGCAGTTTGACTGCCAACAGATGATGCACTGTGGACGTAGAATTTTGTTAGAATCAGTTGTTGTTTGTTGAAGTTACGCAAGTGTACAGTAACAGAGGGGTTTACCTCATAATGCCCGACTGGTAACGAGAATATTTTGTTATTGAAATTCAACAATTAAAAACTCTGCTAAAAAATAATATTTTTCAAAGAAATTTGGCAATGGCTTCAGGAATTTATTGGAAATTAAGTGTACAAAACTTTATTCAGATTCATTCAGATTTGACATTTTTACTGCACGATGTCTAAGGGATTAGTTTTTTACCGGACACAATGTATATACTAATTCACCAGAGGGCATGAGCTGTCTCGCTCAGCCAATGCGGTATTGGCTGCAAAATCGCAAATTTTCCCTACCCTCCTCTCATCCCCTTTGAATTTATGGAAAAGCTTTACGATTCCTGAAAACCGGAGTCTTCCGGGCAGCCGAGGGTGAAGATTTGGTGATCATAGCTTGCACTGTTTTTGACTGAATCACCCGTGTGACAGACGGACAAGAATTGCTATGGCTAAGACGCGCTACAGCAGTAGCTGCTGTTGCGCGTAGAAATCACATGTAGCCTAGCTGTGACATTTTTTGTTTACAAGACACTTCCTGATTCTGGGGCTGACTGTGGGAGGTTTGGTCAAACCCATCAAACCCAATTGGCTATGGGACTGATCATCAACTCAGCTAGTTGATTGCCAATAAATGGCGCATTGTTGGTGAAAATTTTTGCTTGAATCAGTTGTTGTTAGTTGGAGTTACGCAAATCTAAAGTAAGAAGGGGGTTTACTTGCGTAACGCCATATTAGTAACAGAGATATTTTGTTATCAATACCCGGTATTCAACATTTAATAACTTTGGTAAGAAATAATATTTTTAATGAAACGTAGCAAGTAGGGACTGATCATCAACTCAGCTACATTTGCCAACTCATACAGATTCGCTGTCTGTGCAGCAGTAGTGTCATCACTCACCACAAGTGTTCTGACGCACAGCGTGCCGGTTGGTGCTCGTGGGTCCAGAGCTGCAGCCAGATCCCACACCTTTATCTTCCTGTTCAACATCATCCGTCAACCAACGTAAGATGATTTGAAAGGTAAAAGCTGCGTACTGCTCTTTACGTAAACACGTCTCAGAGCTACGAAGCATCGCTTGCCACGCGATCGCATGAGATCACACCAACACAAGTGAATGGACTCTATTCAGCCACACACTCGATTAATCTACCCAATAAAGGTAAAGGGTAAAGGTCGTCAATTTGCATAGCGCATCATCGCAAACACGCCTCTAATGCACTTTCGTCGCTAACCAGAGCCGCCTGCCGCACGGCCACCGTGTGCAGCCTGCAGACACAGGCTGGCACAGCGGCCGGCTAGGCAACCCCAGTCAGCTGTACCAAGGTCCCCACCTTCCGTAACTCATGTAAAGATGGAAGACCGAGTTGGACTGAATGGTTGGATATACATTGGTACCAAAATGGTTTACCTGTCCACAGACGGTCAAGATATAGCCACTCAATAGTGACCTGACCGGAAGTTGAACACATGACCTCTTCATCGTAAGTCCAACGCCTTACCATTACGCCACAAAGCCAGCTGGGGAAATGATATTCATCCTCATCTTATCAACACTTTTGATGGGAAAAGAGCATCTGGTCCCAATTTGTAGATATGCAGTTTGTCTGGCTATAGTTTTTATCCACCTTTTCCCATATCTTTGCAGCAGTTTCGTTTTCAGTATATGTTTTTAAATAATTTTTTCTGACGTCTAGCTGACTGAAACCTGGTCAAGGAAATGCTACGCATAACTGCGTATCATCCCATTAACACACTGTAGAGTTTATAACAAAAATCCAACAATCAAAAGGCAGTTGCTACAGTGCTGATTAGATGAGTGAGATGCATCGTCAGAAGCATTTGTCAATCTCAGAAGTTGCAGCTGATTGAAATGAGCTAATGATGCTGCATTATGCGGCTGTCCATTATCTACAGCTGTCCATTACCAGACTAGGCCTTCACCCTGTAACATGTGAGTTTTACTCGTTTTCCATCTGTATGAGGGTACAAAGCTGAGTGGATATGATCACCCAGTAGTTAAGAAACGTGCTCAAGGTTGCCTGTAAACGACCAATGGCAATACGGGAAGTTAAGTCTCGTATTAGGTCCACTGACTAAGAGCAAAAATATTGTTCTCACCCGTCGTAAGCACCACTGATGATGCGTTTGTGGTCAAAGCGAATACAACGCACGAGTTCTTCGTGACCTTCGAGTATTCGCAAGCATGACCCGCAGTCAACGTCCCACAGTCTGACAGACCGACACACACACACACACACAAGAAAGTTCACTGCAAAGAATCAGGGGCCAAATTTTCGAAACTTTCCTAAGACATTTTCGAAAGATCTTCCTATGTCAGATGATTTAAGAATGCCAAAGAAGTTTTCATATCGGAATTTTTGACGGCTTTCTTTGCATTTCCAAAAAACTTCTTCTTTTCTTATCTTCCTAAACTAGTTCAACCAATTAGATGCACTTATACCGACCATGTGACGTAATCAAAATTTCTTAGGAAAACTTCTTTGGAAAACTTCTTATTTTAACACATCCACGGGAAACACATTTTACACACCGCTTCGTTTTTTAAGTTGACTAAACGTCAATTTCCTTTACTTACTCATTGCTGAGTTTACCACAGCATTATGCAAATAACCTATGATGTCACATATGAAGTCTAAGCTAAGTGTCAAGATTGTGTATCTTTTTGCAAATTTCGTTTTATTACAGAGCTTTCTCCATGTAGGATAAGGTTAGTGCTTTCCTATATATTTGCCTAAATTCTTCCTAAGAAGTTTCCAAAGAAGTTTCAAAAATCTGCATACTTTCTTTGGAAAAGAAGTCTTCCAAAGATCTTCCTAAGAAGTTTCGAAAATTTGGCCCGAGGCCTCAATTATTTGGTCCAGTCCGACTTATTCACTTCTCAGTCCAGACTATTGTGATCAAATCTATGTCGTGGCCTGGACAATGAGTTTACATCAGCTGCATTTTCACCGTTTGAATTCTACAGCTAATCAGTGACCTATAGGAATGAACTGATGTCACACACAAAAAACGATTAAATGGCCATCTCAAAAATTATGTCTTTGGGCTAATTGTAAAAATTTGTAAATTTTGATCACTATGTAGCCTGCAGAAACATTAAAAAATCTCAAATACTATCAGCAACACAGAGACTGGTAATATATGGCCAAGTTATTTAACTGGCACAAATTATTTGATCTGTTCGAAACAAAAGTAAACATGCAAACAGATTATAGTAACAAAAAAAAAAACTCTCGCACCCTCGGCACAAAGTGAGACAGACCGTATAGTGTTGTCAGAGCTGCCGGACACAACAAGTGAATCGCGGTACTGCAGGCAGGCAATGCCTCGCTTGTGCCCATTGAGCGTCCGCACAAACTCGCACGTCGACATATCCCACACTTTGATTGTCCGGTCACCGGACGCTGAAACAATGTACCGGCGGTCAAAGTCGATGACATTCACGGCAGCACGGTGACCGACGAGCATGCGACGGAGGCTGATGTCAGATGCCGAGTGCATGTCCCACACCGCTACTGACCGGTCCTGACACAATCAGCTCACAATCACAACTACTTATACAGTGAATACGTGGGAGATTGAGTAGATTTTTACACTCCACTCGACATATAACAGGTCATTCACAGGCTGGGGGCGTGGCGTAGTTGGTAACGCGTTTCGACTAAAACGAAGTTACTCTACGCCGGGCCCGGTTAGTACTGCGATAAGTGACTGCCTGCGGGCAGGTAAACCATCTTGGTGCGAAGCCTGCCAGCTAGATCGACTCAGCCTTCTACCCTCCGTGGGACAGTAAAATGAGCAGTAACTCATTTATATGGGTCACGGAAGGTGGCGACCTTAGTACAGCTGACTGGGGTGCCTATAGCCGGCCGCTGCATTAGCCTGTGTCTGCAGGCTGCACGTGGTGGCCATGCGGCTGGCGGCTCAGATTAGTGACAAAAAGCGCATTAGAGGCGTTGTACACGAGATGCGCTACACAAATTGACACCTTTACCTTTTTTTATTCAGAGACGAGCCTTTCCAGGCAATCACTTGCACTGGTGCTGACTACATGGTCAACTCAGCCTGGCCATACCCGTGTGGGAAGACACAACAGGTGAGTGAGTGAACTGAGTTTAACGTCCAACTCGACAAATCACTTGTCATTTAAGAGATGAACCAATTTTCACACGATCTCTTGCGACTGCAAGATAACTGAAGAGCAATCATATCTGAACAAAATTCCTAGGAGAACTTCGATGGTGTCCGGCAGTAACAAGAAAAGTTTGGCACGTCGGCAGACAGACTTTAAAAGGTTTACGATAATTTTATTTTGCCTAACCCAGCCCACGACATAGGTCACTACATGTTCGACAGATACAGTAGGAACCAGAAGCGATGCATCATGTGCATATTTGATACTTAGATAATCATGAATGCCTAGCGGGCAGCTTGTGGTGAGAAGTAGTACAAACCTTTGAGCAGGTGACCATGATGCCATCGGCAAAGCGAAGGTGGAGCACGGCCTCATTGTGATGTTGTAAAGTGTTCACTAACTCTCCAGTCTTTAGACTCCACACCCTGCAGCAACAGCAGCTCACTTATCACTGTGATAGTTGGAAAAAATGCTGGCCCAGTGCGAACATATTATGTGGTCATCTGCCACAATTCAAACCTTAACTCACACTTAACCTATATGACTTTTTGAACTGCTGACTGGTACAATGGTTACCACAGCCATGAAAAACGTTCAACACTATTTCAGATTTTTCTACACCTTTCAGTTTTCCAGTTAACAACCTGTGCAAAACCCATACTGCGGCGTAAAGCCAGCGACACACGAGCCATGTGTGCGGCCACACGGGGAAGCTCGCACATCCGGCCGCACCAGATGTGTGGCTCTAGCGACACATGACCTGGTTGTGCAACCGGGATGCAGCTGAGCAGCCGGCCGGGAGCCAGCTGTCGTCAGCAAAGAAGTGTTAATAATTATTTTACATTTCTCATTATGTCCAAAGTGCGTTCCTATTTCTTCCTCAGCTTTCTTCTTTATTGCAATATTTTTGTAGTCCGCGATATTCACATCCCAGAAACAACCATGTGATTGATACATTTCTATCAACGTTTTTACACGTTCTCAATCCTCCCAGAAAGCAGAATCAGAAATGCATACAAAGTACGAGTAATCAAAATCGTTGGAAAACATAATTTTTAGACGACCTGACTCGATGTAAAGCGTAATCACATCAAATTTCCCCCGAAGACGCACTATTCAATTTCATAAGTATGTAAATCAAATTAAACTTCGTTCAGCGACCCTGCTCAAGCAGGTCTAGCGACACATGAGTCGACTGTCCAGCTTGCGGCCACAAAAAGCATTACAGTGCAATGCTGTTCTCTGTTATGACAGATGTGATAATGATGATAAACAAATGTCAATACTGCAACGTTAAGTACCCTGAGTTCTAGGTCATACAACAGACTACAAACTCTTTTCAGACAAATGATCACGTTAAGCGCTCCACCTTTAGCTGCCGCATTATCGTAAATTTTCATCCAGCAATTTCCACAATGAAATAGTATTCAATGTGTACTCGTAAACAAGAGCAACTGACTGTGATGCTAAAACGAATAAAAATAATAATATGAATACGGAATAATCGTACTTTGGAGGACAGAAAATGAAATATCAAATAAGACGACTGCAGGCAGAAAGAGAGAGAGAGACCTGACGGTGGAGTCACTGGATGCAGAGATGATATAGTTGTCGTCATATTGTAGACATAGCACAGACCCGGTGTGACCTTTCAGTACCTGCTGGCACTCCAACGTCTGACGGTCCCAGATCTGCATTCACAATGTTACCACCACTCTTACATGTGATCACTGCTAAACTTTACCACATGATCGAAAATGTGTGGGCACAGAATGTGAAAAATTTGACTCAATTTTGGATAAATCTGGACCCTGGAATACCCTGGAACCAAGCTATATAGTGACTATGGAAAAATGGACTGCAAACCAAAGACACTTAGCTAGAAGGTTCTGGTACACTTTGGTCCACAACAAAAGTTAATGATTCACCTTACACTAACGGTACGTTATGTAAGCGCACTAGGGGTTAATTTAACGATATGCACTATATAAATTCACATTTCACTTACTTTACTAACTTACTTACTTCATAAACATGCTGCCTGTAACAAACCAAGTTCTTAGTGTGTGCATGCGTAACGTTGCTATAAGAAAAATTCCTCACTGTTAGGTCAGCCATCATGCTACTCAGGTTGTCTAGTAGGCCTATGTCACTATATTATGCTACTTAGTAAAATTTAGAAACTTGACCAAACTAAAGTGCAGTTGCATAAATGTGCAGTATCGACTTCGTTGATACAACCAGGATGAGCCACCGCAGTTGGACCTAGTGAGCACAATAGGGTGATATCGTTTTCGGTATTGGTAACTGGCAGAAGCCAATAATATTAGGTACTGGATAGCTAGCTGGTAGTTCATTCTAACTCTACAGAGGACAATGTAGTTAACCTTGATGGTGTTGTCACGTAGGCCACTAACAATCTTCTGGTCATCGTACTGAAGACAGTAGACACCTTTGCTGGCTTCACTTTTGCACTGAATGCGTTGCATGCCAAATTGCCCCGTCCTCCAATTGTCTTCTATTTGCTACACACAACTTCAATCTATTAACAAGTTATGGAAATGAATACAAAAATGCATGCATAAAAAATCACACACATTCAATCGTCATCATTTATTTCGTTCACCGACACAGAACATCACATTTTCAAGGTCGCAAGTAATAAACAGGAACGACAAGATTGAAACAACAATGACAGCTGCCTTTAAGCTTAAATAAAAAGAACACAAGCAAAAATAAACGAACAAATTAAAAACACTTCAAAAATACCGTAAAATCAACAGAACCTATAGACAAATGTTGAGGCTTCTAAAATTAACACTACTCAGAAGTGAATTCCAAACGTTTATAGTGCACTCACAGAAGAACGAAGAGTGCACAATGATTTGTATGATGCTTACAAAGTTTAAACTAGTGTCCGTGTGTTGACACAGTAGAACAAAACTCAAACAAATTTATATCTAAATCCACATAACCAGAAAGAATCTTGTAAGTTAATATTAGATCACCAAGTAATCGACAAAGCTCAAGGCTGGAAACGTTTAGGCATTTTAGACGTTCTTGGTAAGTGTAGCTTTTTAATTAATCCATGTAACTGCTTAGTGAAACGCCTCTGCAGAGCATCATGATGACCTAGCCTTCAAAGACGCTAATAATCATAGATCGTAAAGGACACTGTTGAACCCTCTTGCCTGCCAAGAAATTAATCTCAGAGCACACATGTCACATCGTAATCCAAAAACATTTTGTTCCATTTCCTGACCTGTACACCATATAATTACCTCCGCCAAGGAGGTTATGTTTTTGCCGGTTTTTGTTTGTCTGTCTGACAGTCAGCAAGATAACTCAAAAAGTTATGGACGGATCTTTCTGAAATTTTCTGGGAATGTCGGGAATGGCAAAAACTACCAGTGATTCAATTTTGGGGGTGATCC
>Ga0209367_1000099_pt1 | contig 57348 bp, 35 predicted proteins | sample WorMetLIZISLAND2_FD_187412 | JGI IMG/M metagenome (GOLD analysis project Ga0209367, IMG submission 187412) | Marine gutless worms symbiont microbial communities from Max Planck institute for Marine Microbiology, Germany - Olavius geniculatus... ...
CCTTTATGACAATTCTGTCCTCTCGTGTTATTTTACCCATCAAAATGCAGAAACAGGTAGTTATTCCCAAAGATATTATTTTAAAAGCAAAGGCTAACAAATACCAGCAAAACCAGACGATTTTATCATAGAATTTTATTAAGTTCGTCAAAACGTAAAATTATCGGCCTATGCGAGTAAGTCAGTAAAATGAGAGATGTAACAAGGGAGAAAATACCTAACCTGGTTACGCCCTCTGACGAACAATATTAAATTTTTATGATTCCCAATGTGTGTGTCTGAACTGTTATCACATTTGCAAAAAATCATTGAATTTTACCTATGCATTCAAATGTTACCAGCAAATGTAAGTTGGCTTCACTTTAGCTGGACCACTCTGTACACTGTACAGAGGTGGCATGTGCGTTGTCTGTAGTGACCACTTGGCTGGAAAACCTGGAAATGTTGACAGCTGTCAGGAAAATGTTGCGAAGTTGACCAAAGTCAGGGAAATTTCACTGTGTAGATTTGCGTAGAGAAAACTGTACACGAATGAATTCATATTTCGGACAACGCCATTGTTTTTTTTCTGGTAGCATAGTGGTCATGTTAGTAATAGTAGTGAAATGGTGCATTTACACAGCGTACTTTGGGTTATTACTGCTGTGTTTTTGCACTGTTAAACTGACATGACGTGTTTTTGCCACAGAGTTTGGAGAAAGTTTGGAGAATTTCACTCATCACTAGGGCCCACAGTTTTCCGCGGAAAATTTTGCCAAATTCTGCGGGCCAGTTCGCAAAATTCCGCAGCTCACTGCGGCAAAATTGTCCAAATTCCGTGGATTACCGCTGCCTTCCGTTTGTACGTAAACTAAGCATTATTGTGTTTAAAAAACCTCACCTTTTGGAGGCTGGCATGATGCTCAGTTATGCTATCAACATACAAAGAAAATTATTGGTCTTTTTAGTTTCAAAAGTGCAATTTGTCAATTAGTCACATTGTTTTTATTTACTATTGTGCCGTATTACAATGGTAGTTATTAGTAGGGACGCAGTTTTAGGCAGTTTAGTTTGATTTTTCACTGTGATATGGGTAGTCTAATTACGTTATCAAGCCACCGATCGTACTAATCATTGGTTTTTTCAACTTCTGCAAAATTCCACAGCAATATCATAATTCTGCGGCTCGGCTTGAAATTCTGCAGCCTGTGAAAAACTGTGGGTCCTACTCATCACTGCCTAAAGTGTGGTCACCCAGTCAGAGTTGTGTACATTTTATACATAGCAGATTGTTGATTTTGTAACCAGTTCATAGCACCGAACATGTACGGTTAAGTGTCTGGGGTTATGAACCCCATCGCAATGAGACGGATGATTTTTTTCTGCTGTTATTTTGATCGACCACAGTACAGTTTTATCCACCATGACATGATGGTATTTTTGTTACTGAACAAGAAAGTAGTGTCTGGTGTGGCCTTTGAATGTTGGAGATAATATATTAGAGCTATATATTCAAGAGGTATTCTGCAGGATTTCGTGCAGGCTAGTAGCTAAGTGGACCAGCATTCTTAGAGTGGCAGTTGTTGTTAAGCCGTTACAGTTGTCATCAGCGTTTGATGATGTGGCATGTTACTAGCTATACGGATGTTTTGTTGGCTCCACTCCATGACCATTTTGAAATATTTTTGCAAGTTGTTTTTTTAATTATTTTCAGTGTTTGCCATTTTGCACTTTTAGTAAGAAATTACATTGTTAATTACAGAATTCCACAGCCTTTTCTTTGTTTATAAGTCACATCACAGTTCAGTGAAATTATTAGAATTGCCAAAATTATTATTGTTACAAATGCACAATTATAATCGGCATTTCTTACAATTTTAGATTAAGGTCTTTTTTGTGTTTTGTGTTTCATAAAGGTTAAACTTTCTGTAAAGGTTAAACTTTGTGTTTCGTTATTGTGTTTGTGCAATTTTGCCTGCAAAGGCTGTCCCCGAAATGACCTATACTGTGGGATGTTAAACCCTACTCACTCACTCAGTCACGTCATAGTTGAAAATTTTGGTCAAGATTTGCAAAGCCCACACAATGTGTGTTCTGTCGTATAATTTGAAAAACGCCCAGTTGTTGATGAAATTGAAGGGTGGAATATTAACAGATTTGGCGAGTTTCTCACCAACATTATGTGCACTATATAAATTTATTATTATTTACAGTAATAGCTCATCGTGTGCTGCTTAATGCCGAGTTACAGTGCTTTGTGCCACTTTTTAAATGATAACAGTTTTACTTACGGTGGCAGCGTTCAGTTTTAATCTCATGCCGCAATCTCCGAAGCTCTCCAAAATTGCTCAGTTGCTAAGTATCTAAGCAGTTGCGCTGGGAAGTTTGTTACTGTTACAGTGGACAACTTGTATTGTCACTGCCTAGATGGCTAGAATGGATTTACCTGTTCACTCTTTTAATGTATACCATTATAATGTAGTCGTATTATTATAATTACTATTACTATTGTTATTATTATGCCTGTTGTAGTTGTAGTAACAGTTCTCGTCAGCTGCGTTGATATGAATGAGTGTTTTTGATGAGCTCTTGCTGGCAGATTATTTTTATTATTAGCATCAGCTGACCACTTGTTGCAGAAATCTCCTATTATCACAAGGTGTCTGTATAATTGGCGTTATAATTCATAATCCATGTGTCAGCTGTAATTTTCACGACAAAGGTGATTTTTTTTTCTTGTTACTCACGATAGTACCATTTTTAGCCAGTGTCTGATGTTTTGTTTGTCTGGGGTTTTTTTTATTGTATTTGGTATTCTTATCATTATTGCTATCATTATTATCGGTATTATACTGTCATATTCTCTGGCTTCAGTTGGGTATCGACTATAGAACGTAAACCGTATAATATACAGACTGTAAACCTAACACAAAATCTCTTCAATGCATATTGTGCATTATTACTTAAAAATTGTACATTCTTGTATACATGCTCAAAACAAGGGTTGTGAACTATCACAACACTTGTTCTGAGCAAGTATACAAGAATGTTCAATTTTTTTGGTATTTTTGAGTAATTTTGCCAGTGTCTCAGGAACTGTTACCGAGTGTCAGCTCATTAAAATTTACACAATTTGCAGTTTCCCTTCCATCTTAGGTTTTTTCTGTAAAGGTTAAGCTTTCCGTTCCATTATTATGTGCATTTCCTGTTAACATGGTTCCTATTACTCTGCAGAATTCATTTTCCCTGACTCTGGTTAGGAAGTCGTTTTCCCTGACTAATTTGTTCATGCGAAATATCACTGTTGGTTTTCAATCGCTTGCAATCACACTAAAAACAATAGCGGCGGAACGAATTCAAAAGTGTTGATAGAAATAACCTGCGAGCAAAGAAAGCAGAAAAAATTTTGAACTCTTGTACAACGTTAAACTTTGAACTGTTGTACTGTGTACAACAGTTCAATTTTTTTTCGGCACCTTTGTTAACTTTTTGCATCCTGGTAGGCCTACTTTGATTTTCCTTGACTTTACCTCACCGTAGGAACAATGTGTTAAGGCCGTCCCCAAAATGACGGGACGTTAGACCGTACTCGCTCTTGTGTTGTCTGGTTGTCTCTGTTGTTAGCGTTGTAAATACAATTTGTATATATGTATTTAGTAGTCTGCAGCTGAACCGGTTTGCATACTAGCTGATTTGCAAAGTTTCACAATGTTTTTGTGCAAGACAGCATTACATGTCATTGTTCGAAGCCTTTCTTCCATGCACTAGTGAAGAGACAGATCACCTGTTGCATTAATACTGTCCGTCAAAATTACAAAACTATCAAAAAAGCTTCAAAACAACAAAATTCATGTGTCTGTAGACGATAACTGTATCGAAAGTCAAAATTCTGGAACCATTTCTTAAGGAACCACAGGAAATCACAGTACTTTGTTTCAGCCGTGCAGATTTCTAAATCTAAGTTCATGAGGTACTACAGAAGTAAACGCAGTATATTCGTTAATGTGCAGATTATACTCCAACCGTAAACATCAAGGCACTCTCCTAATACAAATATTAAAACTAATCATAGTACTAACAACAATACATGCAGCAAATAATAAACGCACACTGAATGGGACTGTTAGCCGTATGAGAAAAGGCGGAAAATATTGATAATTAAGTAACAATATTCCTATTTCAGTAATTCATACTTTCACGTTTTCACTTAGCACTGTCTGTCTTCAACAGAATGCCTCATCAGTTTACTATTAGAAGCAAGGAAACAAAAACCGAACTGGGTAAAAAGTCACTGTAATATAACGTAAGCGCATACAATCAAACGACATGCAAGTATCTGCATAAGTACATACCTATTTACAGACGAAAATCAGCATAAAAATATCTTTCAAAGACGTTGGCTAACTGCTGTTAATTGAAGCATGGTGCTTACCAGCAAAAAATATCACCCCAAAGATCAAATTGGATGCGTATCGACTGAACCAATGCCCGAGTGTGGATGCATTCACCCGTTAACTCGCCGAATTATTTGACCTTGCCACGACCTTAACTAATATCCCACAACTGTGAAAGTCTAATCAATATAGCTGTCAAAGCGTTAAGTTTTTGTTAACGCATTGCGTTAATTTTTTAACGCATGCGTTAACACGTTAATAATGCACCATTACTATTGCAGCCTGATATTGTAGGTGGACTACATTGATGGGGTGAGTGGAATGAAACCCATGAAGTCGTGCCTGTGTAGCATGGCTGTGACAGTAGTCACGGAACGGCAACAAAACAATTTTTAATTACTTGAACATTATTCGATCGTCAAATAAACGTAGTTTAGTGGAATATTAGAACTCCTGCTTCACCGAATTAAAGAACTAATGTGCATTAACGCATTAATTCGACAGCTCTACTAATCAATCTGACGTTGGTGTATATTTTGCCGCATATACCCAGTGAGTTCATCTTTAGCCTCAACTATATCAAGCAGTCTGGTGAAATTACCTACATTGCATAATGGGCTATAAGGTAATGCTTCTGCGGATACCTATCGGTGGTGGAGACATGAAAATTTAGCACTGGATTCTCTCACTCAAGAATATAAACAGTGACATAGAGAAAAGGAAAAGACTGCTAGTATCATCTGTTGTCTGGGCATTCTACACAAGTCAATAACAGCAAGAGTTCCTAGTGCTGAGTACAATCTCAACATAAAACTAAATCTAAGGAATGCAACGGAAATAATTACAATCAATCTGCGAAGTACAAGCGGAATATTCAATGATAATAACAACAAAAATGCTGTAGGAAAATGAGGCACAGGCACTGAAATTATCCTCCGCAATACATTGTGTTTAGTGATCGCAATCCCGGGATTGAATTCTTAATCCCGGGATCCGGAATTGAGAAATCTATAATTCTGGGATCCCATTTCAGGATTAGGCTTACAGATTGGTCGTCATTTTGGTATCCCCAAATGACTTATTTCATACATAGGATGTAGTATAAGCCCATACAGAAAAAAAATATACAACTGTACAGGGAGTGACAATGACTGTAAAAATACAAATAACAGTGCACCACACAAAGTAGTACGTGCACACATAAAATATTTCATTTATCAGATGGCTAAAAATTTATATTTCCATCATTTTATACATGAAAAAGCACAATTTTAACTCATTTTTGTGATCCCAAAATCCCAGGATTTAGACGCTGCCAATCCCGGGATTCAGGATTTGCGAAAAAGGCCGGGATCCTGGGATTGCAATCCCTAATCGTGTTGCTTTCTTAGCAACTGCAATGAGCTCTGTTTGTGTTAGTGGTTTTGCTACAATTTCAATAAAAATAGCTGGGGTAGCACCAGCAGTAATGCAGGTTGCCTTTTACACTCAATCACAGCTACAAGTAACAGACTTCTTACAATATCTGTATCACCAACGCAAATACACAACAAAACCCGTCACATAAATAAACATAATGCAAATGCAAGCATATAATAAATATGTGCAGTATCGTAAAAATAGAAAAAACTATGTCAGCCCAATGCTGACATGCTATGTGGCTATCCATCTAGTCATACACTGGACTGCCCGTACCACAAAATCCAGACCAACCATCTGCGGCTTTTTGTTTTTGAGTTCAGATGCCACACGGGATAGACGGACAAAAAGATGGATGGATAGGCAAGATCCAGTGAGATGGCCACACATTAAGCAGTTGCAGATACTGCCGGTCTGTCAGCTGTGGGCAACGACAGCCGCCTTTGAGTGGTGCCCCCGTTCAATGAAATGGCGGCCAACTTCACGAGGGAGAGATGGAAACCCGGACTCACTTTCAAGTGGGACGATCTGGTGGTATTCCTCCTCTTTGGGGCATCTGCCTCCCCTCCCCCTATATAGGCAGTGCCTGACTGGGCTCATTACGTCAACAACAACAACAAGATACTGTAGCCAAGTTCACTGTAGATGTTATAAGCTGCAGCTCCAGTTCTCAACTGAACACAATTCTTCCAAAATAAGATGGACGATCAATAAAACTTTGCGTCAACAGTACAATGAGAACCAAGTGATGTGACACATGAACAATATTATCTGAGAATCCAAGAGGTAATTCACAGAGGCATTATGATAAGCTGAGGTGAGTAGGCAAGGCAGGAATTTGCAATTTTTCTCACCGATAGCTGCAAATTGCCAAGAAAGGAGATAATGCATGCTCAAATTTCAATTCTTTCCCCCAGATTTCACAAAAAAGGTAGCTTTACAGTCCCAAATTTTGCACTTTTGACGAAAAAAGTAAATTTTTTGACAGCATAAAATTTTGGGGGCCAATTGCCTTCCTGTCCACCCCCCTTTCCCTACCATGACGCCAATGGCTCGCATGCTGCATAAACAAGACATTCAGAAAACAGCAAACGCTTATGCTAAGTTCATGAGAATAAGTTCTTCTATTAACATCCACACACTTGGTTTTTATTGAACCTGCTCACTCATTTTCCTGAAATTCCTACAGCTGGTTACATCATCCCGGGTCATGTCAAACCAGTCCCCAAAGTAAACTCCATGGTAAAACTTCTACGGACAGGATGCCTCTTGTGTTACCAAAAAACATTGAATTATAATTATGCGTAACTACTGGTTAACGGCCGTTGCAAATTAGTGCACACACATGAAATGAACAGTGTCAGGTCAACTCAGCCTGGCCGTCCCTCCATGGGTAGGCGCAATGAGTCCCAGCAAAAGCTGGGACGTAAACAGGCACACCACATGATACACTAGCCCCGTCCGAACCTGTGGTCTTGCAGTACAACTGGCTGAGGGCCAAGGAAACGGAGATCAGCGCCGCCCTAGAAGCCTTATGGCTCTGGAAGGACTTAGCACTTGAGTTTACATACGAAGAGAATGACAGTGTGTAATGGTCGACCAAGAGAGATACGATGGTAAATGTATGCTAGCAGTGGCGCCACTACGTGGCAGCCGCGTTTTCCGCATGTCCGACGAATTCGTATGAATACTGCGGCCGTATGTGCTTCTGCTTGCTGAAAGTATGACTGCGTAGTAGCCTGTGGTTTCTGGAGTACGAAGGTTCATGTTGTTTTCCAGTTTGCCGAGCACTCGTGGAATATTTAGCCTGGAAAACCTACTTCGTGCTCAAGCCTAGCTAGACTGTTGGCCGCGCGGCCATGTTCCATGTGTCCTACATGTTCAGCCATGCGTGACCAAGTCTATAGTCGTGGTCAGCTGCTGGGGCTATGGTTGCAAGCCGAGTACAGCTTCACTGATGTCACTCGCCGCCAGGTGTGGTCTGCAAGGCTTGGGCTGAGAGGTCCAGGTCCCGCGGCTGTTGCGGAGGTCAACACCAACATGCAGCCGCCACCCATTGATCAGCTGATCGACAACTTGACATCGTCTTGCCGCTGTTTGCTGGATGACCTGCGACGTTTGCCTGAGATGCTGTTCAGATGTGGATTGTGTGTGGCGCCGCTACTTTGGCAGCCGTGTTTTCTGCATGTCTTGGACGTCTGTCAGGCCACCAGACATTGTCGCATGTGACACACTGTCATGGTTTCCAGACAGTCATATACAGTTTGTCGTGACTTGCGGTTTTATTTGTGGACCGTGAGGTTTTTTACTTAGGCCACGTTAAAAAATCGTAATGTAATGTAATGTATGCTACTGGACAAACGAATACTAACCAGTCACACATGTACGTGAAGTTTAGCATCAACCTTCATTCATAAACACCCGGATATTTCAAGCGAAGATGTGATCAGAATGTGATTCCGACAGGGTTCAGGTTCCTATTCAAACAGTAGCTATTCCGACAAATGTTACGTTACTGTAAGCCTGCGTAACAGTTGGGGTCAGCCAAACAGCCAAAGATGCAATTAATCCCTATTCATCATAACCCTATCACTAACCCCTCCCCTATCCTACACCCTATATGTCAATATGGGCAATGTCGGAATAGGAAGTGGGCTACATTTTGACTATGCTCAGGAGTTAGTGGCTAGGAGAAGGAGGGTGGGAATTGTACAGTTACATCATCAGCGGTGTTGCTATTGGTCAGAGATGGTGACGTGTCATGATGAGGGCTTGTGGGGGTCACGTTGACCAGCTTGCCGGGAATCACGACCGGTCCACTGGTAGGCAGATGAATCACTGAGCGTGGCGACGAACTCCATACTTCAGACTCGGATGAACTTTGACTGGCAGCTGCAGCAGCACGGTCGGCCGCTGATGTCTTACAGACTTCACGCAAGTCCTGCACTTGAGCTTCCAGTTCACTACATGCACACACAGCACAGTAGCAGTAGTAGTAGTAGTAGTAGTAGTAGTAGTCTCATTGCATGGGCAATCAAAGGTAAAGGTAAAGGCAAAGGTCGGAATGTAGCTCTTTAGAAGACTGAACCCCTCACAAAGCTACGAAGCATCACCATCACCAGCAGTAGCAGTAGTAGCAGTAGCAGCAGTAGCAGTAGTAGCAGTAGCAGTAGCAGTAGTAGCAGTAGCAGCAGTAGCAGTAGCAGTAGTAGTAGTAGTAGCAGTAGCAGTAGTAGCAGTAGCAGCAGTAGTAGTAGCAGTAGCAGTAGCAGCAGCAGCAGTAGCAGTAGCAGCAGTAGCAGTAGCAGCAGTAGTAGCAGTAGTAGTAGCAGTAGCATTAGCAGTAGCAGTAGCAGTAGTAGTATGTGTAGTAGTTACCGCCAAGCAAGTGAGGAGGTCTGCACGGCTGAAGTGTGTTCGTTAATCTGAGTTTGCAGCGAACTGATCTCACCACGCAGTCCATTCAACGTTGCTTGCAAGAAGCTCAGCGGCCTGCACACCGACCAATCGAAGCACGACATCAACAAAGCATAGAATACGCTTTACAGTAGAGCTGTCAAAGCGTTAATTTCTTTAACGCATTAACGCACTGCGTTAATTTTTTACACGCATTAATTAACGCACCCAGGCCCGTCGTGAGAGAGAGTAGGGGGGATAACTTACCCCAGGTCCAGCGACATTTGGGGAGGCTCCGCCTGTAAAGTATAGAAAGTTAGAAACACATTTTAAAATGTACAATCAACAATAACTGACGTCATAGCTAGCATAGAAATCTATTAGCCTGTCATTGGAATAATTATTTATTTACAGTAGTGATGAACAACAACTACAGTTTAGTTACTTAAATTTATTTTATTGTCAAATAACTGCAGTTTAACAAAGAAGTGAAACTTTTCTTTCACAGAATTTAGTAAATTTAAATAAATTAACATAAATTTACATATGTGCTTAATTTTTTTAACACGCGTCAAATTATAACCACATTAACGCGTTAATTAATGCGTTAATTTAACAGCTTTACTTTACAGTCACTGGCAGCATCACAGCAACGGGGCAAGCGGAGTGCTTTGTCTAAATTTTGGCCTGCAAAAAAATTTTTCCCTTGTCAGAAAATTGGAGCTTGTTTGCTGCGATATGCCACACTGGTAATAGTACATTACAGAATGAGTGAAAACTCCAGCAAATATTTCTAGTAGACCAAAGTATACAAAACTACACTAGAATGTATCTAAGTATCTTTGGTTTGCAATACAACTTTCCAGCTGTTAATAGTGTGTTCCAATTGTTGACTAAAATGTTCCATTTTGGAGATGTGCGTGATCAAATTCTAAGTTCGCAAAATTCGACAATTCCTCCCAAATTTTAGGAAAAGAGCAAAAATAATTTTGCAGTTAGAAATTTGCAGCAGCTGCCTGTCCAAAAATTGCCCCCATCCCCTGATGACTTTTAACCTACGAAGCTGTTGACAATAACTGCAGGCCATCCAAACTTTTTGCATCATGTCTCAGCAGCTGAATCTGTATTTCGTTGTTGTTGCCACTGTATGAACAATTGAACATGATATACAGGGTGGGCCAAAAAACGCGCCACTTTACTTTTGTCCATATCTTCGCAAATTATTGACTGATTTTCAAAATTCTTTCACTGGCACACTCTGCAGACAATTTGCAATAATGTGATTATTATAGATCCCAACACACCATAAATATGAAATATCAATGCATACACAACAACAATAACAAACAAATATTTCGGTAAAATTAAAAAAACACTTCAAACCAACACTGCAGTGAATGATCTGTATGACACTAAACTGTGTGGGTCTAACACGGTCTAGTGTCATATGAATCATTCATTGCAATGTTGGTCTGAAGAGTTTTTTTTTTCATTTACCTAAATTTTTGTTATTATCGTTAGTTTTTTCTTACATTTATATTTCACAAGGTAGTGTAGAAACACATTTACCATATGGTGGGATACATAATAAAATCAACCAATAAATGGACAAAAGTAAAGTAGCACGTTTTTTGGCCCACCCTGTAAATTGAGCAAAAAGCTGTGTTTACTTGTTGCTGTCGTCAGGTGGCGCTGACACTTCCTGCAGCAATCGCTCCAGTTCAGCCGTTGCTTCCGTTGCAACCGATAAGTTCACCTAAACACCGACAGAAAACCACTCCATGACATAACATAACGTATCATGATGCCCTCAATTCGATCTCGGGCAACATATTACAAACTTTGGGTCGAACATTTTCAATGATGACCTCGATGCCTCGACTACTTGTATAATATAGACAACCTATGAAAGTCGTGCTTTTGGACATGCTGGCCCATCTACTTTGAATGCTTTGCCAAACACTAAAATGAAGCTCACACTGTTTACCTACTTTTAGACGTCATCTAAAACATTTTTTACTTCTCTTATTACTAGAACAATAAATCAAGGGTAGGATCTGGTGAACGTATACAGCTAATTAACAAAAATCATCATCCTTGCAAAAGCCATTACCACATGCAAGTGCATTAGATAAAGTTATTAATCTACAGCATAAGACCTCCGAACAATCCAAGAAACTGACCTTAGTAGCCAAAGCTGACTTAAGTGCCGTGGTGAGTTGAACAATCTTTGCCTGCAGCGAAGACCGCTCTTTCTTGCTCGTTGCAAGTTCATCACTCACATCGGATAACTCGGCAACCTTCGACTGAAAACAAGCAAACACCTTTCATCATCAAAATTCAAACAAATCCAAATCATTCCATTCCATTCCTAATGAGTGAGTAAGTGGGGTTTAACGTCCCGCCCTACACAGTATAGATCATTTCGGGGATGGCCTTTCCAGGTAAAATGGCACATACACATAATAACAAAACACAAAGTTTAACCTTTATGCAACATAAAACACAAAAAATTGACCTAAACCTAAAATTGTAAGAACTGCTGATTATAACTGTGCATATGTATCAATAATGGCAGTTCTAATAACGTTCCCAGTTATCCTCCAGACAGTCAGTGCCATAATACTGTCTATTGGAGGATAGAAGGTATGCACGTGAGACAAAATATCTGCTAAGACAAAAAATATGCAGTTGCACTAGACATCTTGCTTATCAATCTGTCCCACCGTATCTCCCATACAGAATCATAACTCGAAATTTGGAAACCAAAATAGTGCAGATAACCACAATTCACCAGGACGAAAGTAAACATGTGCCAGTTTTCACTTCCGAAAGTCAGATCAAGCTGACTTGATGTCAAAAACTTTCAGAAAAATGCATATGATGCACTTTGAAAGCAATATATTGACTGGTGTAAAATTCCGAGCACGGAGTATCGGAAGAAAAATGACACCTGCAGAGACTGGGTGACACTGTGCATCTCCATCGCCTGTCGCTGTTCCACGAGCTCTAGACATTCTTTAGCAGCAGCAAGCTCTGCATCTTTCTCCGACAGTCGCCACTCCAAGCCCTGCAAAACATTGCCAAGTGCTATCAATAGCTCAGAAAAGTCATGGATGGCTATCTATGGGTATCCCATCTCATAGTTACGGATCATCACCTGTCACATGGGATAACACAGTGCCACCTGTCACCTGTCATATATGAACATGCCCCACCTTAAAGGTCTATGGACACCAACATTAACATATACATATATATATATTTTATCCATTTTCCTAAAACAGCACAACTTTCTGATAATTTTGATAGTAATATCACCGACCAGCGTTTTGTCAACACGAAGAAACTTACATTTGGAATCAATGACCTACGAAAAGTCCGTAGAAAATGAACCGCCAAGTTGACAGGCTGATGACATCACTGGTTGAACATATTGTCAATGTAAAATACGCACAGAAACATAAGTTATACCTCAATGCAAAATACCTGTACATAATTGTCCAAATCGCATCACATGACGTTCAAAAATAAGCAATGTTGCCCGGTGGGCCACAGTTCCCTTCAATGTTGCCCGTGCAACAGGGCAACATTAAAATCGCCAAATGATTTTTGTTTATTTTGTTGTTCTGGTTTTGAGGTATAACCGAACAAATAGTGACTAGTGTCGAGTTCATCATTGAAAATTTTATCCCCTCAGTTTGTGAAATGTTGCTCTCGATCTCTGACCTTGTGGCAACATTTTACGAACTTCGGGTATAAAATTTTCAATGATGAACTCGACACCAGTCATTATTTGTATAATAATGCGTTGGACAGAATGTAGACCTGTATGTTGTCGTTAAGAGCGACGTCGCGGGCTCTCCTGTCATCGAGCTCACGGGTCAGTCTGTCACGGTCGACCAGCGCAGCCCGGTGCTCAGCTGTCAGTCGGTCAGCGGTCATCTTTAGCTGTAGTTCGCGCTCAGCGGACGACTGCGTGGATGACGTCAGTTCAGCTACAGACTCACGCAGTGTGGTGGTCTCCGCTGACAGCTGGGCATGGTCTGATGTGAGCTGATCCAACTGACGACGGACCTTGATGTGGTTCCCTTTCTCTGTCAACAACTACACCAACAACACAGCCAACCAATTATCACCACAACAGCAATGATAATGAGGACTGGGTATGGGCACTAATAATATTACTACTACACTATTACTATGACTACAACAGATTAACAAATCTGTCAGCCGATGATGCACTGCACTTCAATGTAATTGCTTTTCTAGAATGTGTCTTGTTCCCAACTTCGTCGACATGACGAATAAAAGTGAGCGAGTAAGTAGCTTCTTAATGACACATCAGCACAATAAAAGCCATTCAGTGCAATAGAAATAAAAGGATGTATTAACACTGTTCAAAACTAAAATGGCATGCAGCATAAAAACATCAGCTACAAGCTGGCAACACCAGTAGCATCAGTAGAGGAAGTTGCAGCAAACCTGAGAGCGTATATCCTTGGCAGCTTGTCGTTCCTTGCCCAGTGCTTGTTCCAGTTCTTGGACGTGCTCGGTGAGTTCGGCCAACTCCTGGTCTCGACGTCCGAGTAAGTCCCGTGCAGCTGAGTCCGACTCCAGTTCGGATGAGGCACGCTCGGCCAGTGCCGCTTCCAGGGCCACGGAGTGCTGTTTGAGAGCCACGTGACTCTGCTCCAATGCTACACACGTGCAGTAGTTGTTGTAGTAGTAAAAGTAGCCGTACTAGTAGCTGCAGCTTGTTCAGCAACAACCGTTTATCCAACTACATCAGCTACAAATGTTGGCAGATAGAAGAGATAATAAACGATATTCAAGCTGATTAAAATAAAATACCTTAGACTGTATAATTTTTAAAAAATGACAGCAACTTCTCGAAACGCAAGTAAAGTCTTTTCCCCAGCACCGCACTCCATCGACAATGCTAGCGTTCAAATTCTGCCGAACACTACATTGACGCTAATAGTTGTTTGTGACATCACAGTTTTGTCACATTTGTCCATTTTAAACTTTATTTTTACAGTATATAGATAACACTGGCAACAGGAAGATTAATAAATATTGACAAAGTAACATTTCATTAAGCCAATTAGCGCTTTATAACAGTTACATAAACTGATGCGACATGGCATTTAACTGCAGAAAATGGCCATTAAAACAGCAATCTGACAGCATGGTATCAGTGTATCAGCTCTGCAGTCTTTCTGCTACGCTGCACCATATGAGCTAGACGGAAACAAACGCACTACATAAATTCATCAGATTACATCATTTACTGACTAGTCTGTTGATAAAGCTTCGGCAACTGCTGCTGCCTTCTTCTTTTACGAGGAAGTTGGTAGAACCCTGTATCTCAGTTTATCGAACTGTCTTGTTCAAGATTGTGATGCAAGTTGCTTCCGTGATCCAACTAGCAGTAAACAGATGTTTCAAAGGCAGTAGCTGTTAATGGAATTTCTACAAACTAGTCAATGACGGTTGTAATTCAATGAAAATATTCAAACACCTGCAAATCGCCCTCTTTCTTTCTCCAGCTCCAACGTCAGTCTTGCAGCCTCGTTGCTAGAGCCTCTCTGCTCCTCGACATCCACTTGCAACGTCCGCAGCTCGACGCTGAGCTCCTCTATATGCTGTCGATACTCCGTCACCACAAGCTGGTGCTCAGTCTCCACCGAACTCAACTCGTTTTCAAGCCGACGTCTGGTGGCGTTGGACGACTCCAGATCAACGTAAGACTTCTGTGAATAAATAACAGCATGGCGTAGTAGTCTTGTGGTGATAACACACTGGCCAGTTTGCTGGCACCAGTTGCTGGTACTGGTTGACTGGTACCTGTATGTCCTGTAACTGGTTGTTGCGTCATACTCTCTGGTACCAGATTTTTACTGGCGCCAGTATGAACATGTTTAATTTCATGCCAGAAATGGGCACCAGAAAACTGGCTTGTGTGTCATCACCATTAGTCTAAGCATACAAGTCAAGGAACACCACACAAAAAAAGTGGCCCGAGTCTTCCAGTTGGCATAAAACGCCCACCCCGACTGAAACGCGATTCACACAGAAAACGGCAGATCAGCTACAGAAGATGAAAAAGATTCGACCTGTCTACTCTGAGAATTTGTGGTCTGTCTGTACCAAAAGTGAATAGTCTGTCTACCCTGAGAGTGTGTGGTCAGACTACACTGATGCTCGTTTTTTTGAAATGAGGTGTAAACAAGGCATAACCAAAAATTAACCAAGAACTGCGTTTAGCAACCTCTAATCCAGGATTAAACCAGGCACAAGCCAAGCATAACACTCAAAAGTTAATCCAAAATCACTGGTGGCGTAAAGCAAAATTAAATCAGATGCAAGCTCCAGACAAGCAAAATGGCTACTCACTACTTCACTTCGATAATGCATAAAGCATAGCACCACTAATGTAATAGACTGGAGGAAAAAAGCCCAGCTGAAAATGACAAACTGTAAACAAGCCGGCAAGCTGCTGTTTTGCCATTCGTACATCATGCAGTCAACAATTACGAAAAACAGACAGATAAAATCCTTTCTATCATCCAAAAACCATACCTGCAGCTGTTGCTGTAGCTGAGCAGTTTGCTCATCAGCGTCTAGAGCTGCTCGCTGTCTGGATTCTTCGCTATGAACTTCAAGTCGAGTCCTCATCTCAGCGGCCAATGTCAGTTCACCGGCTAGCTCCTGGACCCGAGCCTCAAGCCGACCGACCTCATTACTATGTTCCACGCCCATAGACTCCAGCTGCTTGCTCAGCTTTAAGTTCTACACAACGTGCCCATCAAACAACAATCCTCAAGGAATAATTCTATACCTCCAGAACTGTAGCCCTCTTTGGCACCAAATTTTACCATCTCGACAACAAAAGCAAAACCTTTGAAAAATAATTCTCTATTTTCGTAACTGTAGCAAAAGATTTACAAAATTTATCGAGTAGGTAGCTCGGTAGTTATGACATAGAATTTGCGAATGAGTGGTTGCAAGTTCGACTCCCATCAGCTTTGCTGCCAGGTAACAACTCTAAGCAAGTTATTTACACACATGTACTTCTGTAACCAAGCAGTATAATTTGGTAGGCCTACCGGCCAAAAAGTGGCAATGCTCTGCAGCTGAGTAGATAATCGTGGGTATAGCATAAAGTAATAGCAGCCTACAGCCAGGTATATGACTAAGCCATGACGCCATGTGAAGGTTGACTACCATGAAACCAGGATCAGCTTCAGACCCTATGCTTGCAATCAGGTGTGGAATTACTCTTATGTTTACATACCAAAGTGGACTTTTTATCAGCAAAATTTTGCAGTCGCTATTTGATGTTGCTGTTGGTCAGGTAACAGAAAATGAATTCAGCTGCTGCAGCAAGTCAATTTTGGGGGAAACCAGCCAAATCAGCAGAGAATAAATAAAACAAAAATAAAAAGTTTAATAATAATCATTTAGTCAACTAACAAACTTACTTCATACTATTGGCACAAGCATTTTAAATCAGACCTTGCTGTATTTATGATGCCAATTTACTGTAATGCCTCATACAACCGACAAAGAAACAAAAATATCAAATTCAAAGTTAATAAGTACATATGGATTTTTAAGACAGTCCACACTATGCTAAGCATAACAGTATATCGTTAACACTTGACAAGCGACAGTCAAAGACAACGGTAGCAACAAACCTTTGACTTGAGGCGTGAGACATCTTTGTGGTGAGTCTGAGTTAATTCCGTGAGCTGAGACTGCAGGGTGAGTTTTTCAGTTTCCAGCTGCTGCACTGCACTGTTGTGCATCTCCAGTGAGTTACGGTCGGCGTCTGACAATTGTTGTTCCAGTCGAAGCAGGTCGTCCTGTGTCTGCTGTAGCAGTTTTTCCACCTCACAGAGTCGCGCGGCTGTTGCTCTCGCTTCCTGTTCCACCAGTGCCTTCGCTGTCTCAAGCTCCAGCTTTTCATTCACAGCACTATCTAGTTCTTGCTGCAGACTGGTCAACTTTGTCTCGAGGAGCTCCAACTGCTGTTGAAGCTTATCATCGCCATGAGAACCCACTTCATCGGTCTGCAGCTGAACTTCACGGCTGGTTTTATGCACCTGAGCCACATCTCCAGACCTGTGTGGTGTCATATCGGAAATGGAAGAGATCCGGAACGAATCGTCCTGCGTGTTCAAAACCAACGACTGCACAGCAACATTACCTTCCTTACTCAAATCTGTCGACCTTACTGCTGATTCCAGGGCAAGCCTGTGCCTGTTGGCTGCATCCAGCTGTAGTTGTGTTTTCGACAAGCATGCTTTGATATGACCCAGCTCTTCATTCAGTTCGTCGATGATGTGTGATTTGTTGCTTAGTTCCGCTACAAGATGAGCTTCGACATCAGCGCTCTGCTTTAGAGGCTGTTCCAGAATTCTGCTGTCAACACCGGCAGTTGCTGTTACAGATGTCTCCAAGGCCGGACGGATTACTTCGGACTGCAAGACAACGTCATCAACTCTTAGCATCTGCTCTGCTGTCTCAGTAACCACAGCTACTATAGATTCCTCAGTCTGGGTGTCTGTTGAGACCAGTGAAACAGATTCCTGCAACGTCTGTGGGAGCGAGCCATCAACTCCGTCCGTAAACTCATCTGATTGAATCTCTTTATCCGCATAAGTGATCTGGGACAACACAGGACCATCGACGGCAGATCTTAAAGCTGCTCTACTCATCTTCAGACCAGCAGCGGCTTCCACGTCCGGCCACATTTCCGACAACTGTTCTTCGCTGCCGTGTGGTCTCAGCGACGAGAGTCTTTCAACTTCTGCCGTTTTGGCCGCCAGGTCGTGCTGCATGCGGCGGAAACTGGTCTCAAGCACGGCCGTGTCACGCCGCAACGTCTGCAACGACTGGTCGATCACCGTCCGCTCTCTGCTGGCAGAATCCAGCTGCAGCTGGAGCTCTGAACGTTCCAACTCAAGTTGCTGCAAGTCAGCCGATCGCAGAGTCAAGCTCTGTTCAGCAGCCTCCGCCCTCAGCTCGGCAGTCTCACGATCACGCTCCAGTGACTTGATCAACTCGTCACGATCAATCACACACTGCTGAGACAGTGCAAGCCGCCGGGATAACTCCACGTTCTCTCGCTCTACGGTCTCTATCCTTTCAGCATTCCGCTGGAGCTCGGCTTTCAGGCAGCTCAGTTCCTCGGTTTCATCGTGAGAAGATGTTGCTAATGCTGAATGATTGGCTGACTCTTTGGCTTGTCGCAGCTGCACTGTCAGTGCCGCCTCTCTAGCAAGCATGTCCGCCTCGATGTCTTCCAAATGTCGAGCCAGGGTCTGCTTCTCTGTCAACACCCGCTGTTCTACTTCTGCGAGATTTCTCTTGACGCGGGCATTCTCCGCCCGCAGCCTCTCCGACGCCACATTAGCGGTGATTGTTTCGGCCCGGGCTGTTGCAGCTTCCTGCTGCAGTCGAGTCCTGTCCTTCTGTGTGGCCCGCAGTTGGTTGGCATACCACTCCTTGGCTTCAGTCAGTGCTGCTACATCGGCTCGAACGGCTGCCAACTCACCTTCCAGAACCTGCCGTGACTGATCCGACGTCTGTGATTGGACGTACAGCTCTGTGATCTTAGCCTTCAGGTCTCGCACGGTTGCATCGCGGGATGCTGCTTCACGTCGGACGTTGGCCAGTCTCTCCAGATGTTTCTCCCCGGCAAGCCGAGCCAACTCAACATCACGCGCCAACGTCTGTACTTCCTGTTCCTTCTCCTCCAGCAGTTTGTGTGCATCGACGATCACTGTCTCCAGCCGGGTTCTATTCTGCCTTAGAGTCTCCAGATCAACTGCCATTGCACTGCGGTCAGCACCCGCAGCCTCGCTGATCGACATGAACGTCTTTATCTGCTGCTCGTACATCGCCGCCCGCTGCTTCAGCTCCGCCTGCTGGTGCAGCATCTCGCTGTTCTCCCTCTCCATCACTTCCAGGCGTCCCTCCAGCCCCGCCTTCTCACGCAGCAGCATCTCATAGCGACCTTCGTCAAACACTACATCGACAGCAGCAGAAGTCTGTCTGGAAGCAGCTGGCGTTGACAGCGAATCATGCGACACGGAGATCAACTCACTCCGAGTGCTGGTAAAACTCGACGTATGGGTTGCAGTAGCCGTAGACGACGACCTGATGGACGTTTCGGGCAGAATAAACGCATAGCTAAGTGGACTGCTGGACATGACATCTGCCGATGGCCTGGTACCACTTGCAGGGGAAGAACTTTGCCGAGCTAGCTGAGTTTCCATCCTTCGCTCTTTTCCGGCTTTCTCTCTGACTGGAGTTGATGTTGTGGGGTTATCTGCTGGCCAATGCTTTGATGAAAACTGCGCATGATCTTGGACGCCGGCTGGAATGCTATTTTCCACATCGCTAGATCTCAGAGAGCCATCTCCTTTTCCAGCGACAGAACTGTCTGCCAGTCCGGCTTGGTGATCTGTGGCAACCACTCCAAGACTCTCATTTCTTCCCGACTGTTTGTGTCTTCTGGAAAACTTTGGTGTGGGTTTGTCACCGGCCGAGACGTTTGATTTGGGACTTGTGCTTGCATCAGAAGTGGTATTTGTCCTGGTGTTGTGCTCCGAAGACTTTTTCGACCAGAACCAACTGCTGCGAGAAGATGACTCTGTGACAACGCTATCAGCTGACACTCGAATCAACTGCTTTGACCCAGAGCCAGCGGCAAGCCCCGACTCGAGATTAATATTCTTTGCTGGCTCATTATCATTCTGCAGTACTACAGCAGTTTCTACTGCACTAAATGTGCTGGGGACATCAGATCCAGCTGAAAGCTGTTTATCTGTTGACTGTATTTCCACAGATCCCAGATTCCTCTCTATTCCGTCTTGTGTCGCCACCTGCATATTCAACGAAGAGTCAACGGCATCCACAGGACGGCTACTGACATTGGTTGATGACTCCACAACTCCATTCTCTGTGACTGACTGTCCGCTGTATACCACTGCATCACTATCGGACGTCTGCAACACATCCCAGCAAAATCATGAATCAATTGCACGAAATAATTCCGAAACCTTATCAAAACACTTTGGAAAATAGCACGATGTAGTAAAAAACAAGGCAACCATAGCGTTAATCAGTCAACAAACAAATTGCATGTTTCAGAGTTAACTGTACTACATACGTCATTTGTACTAAATAGCATCACTCCTAAACCTGGCAGCCGAAGCCGCAAAAGCTGAGCTGCAAAATGTTTTTTCAAGCCACAGCCGTAAAATATCCGAGCCGCAAAATTTTCCTGGTTGTATTTTTAAACTGTCCGTAATATTTGCTTATTCATCTTAAATTGGAGGGTGTAAAATTCGTCGCTCTGAAATCTAGATGCGTCGCAAGAGTATCTGCTCCTGCATTCTACCCGTTAGGCCTATCCGAGAGTATTTTGCTAAGCACTGTTGGGCGGACATTTTGGTGAAATCACATCCGACTACCTGGAAACCATAACAGTGTAAGCAAATGATCAAGCGACACCATTGTCATCAGTGCGTCTGGAACCTGCAAACAAGAAGCTACGACTGGTGGAGAATCTGGACTCTGACAATGGCGATGGAGATGGTTGCATGAACAGTAGCAAGGACGAGGATACTAGCACCTTTCGCATCATGCAAGAAGTGGCAGCAACAGTGCTCATGGAAAATGAAAAGATGTGAGCTATACTCTACTGCAGATGTTACGAATATCTGAATCTAAGCCATACAGCGCAAGTTTATTTAACATTGAGCGCGTCTTCCGTATCGGTCGAGAGCATGTGCTCTGTCAATGGCCTTGTCAAGAATCCATGATGCTCAGCAATTTTCAAGCCAAGCCGCAAAAGTTTGAGCGAGCGACTGCCAAGTCTAATCACTCCAGCTCACTTTATCGTTTCAACATGACTGCAGTGTGAATTTTGATAGTGGATTCCAGTCCACAAATCTTGTCTTCTTGTGAGGGAGGGCCAAGGCCCTATAGTCTAAAGCACAGAAGTGTCCTTGCCAAATGGAAGCTTTCATTCAACACGGTGCATGAGTGAGACCGATGGATGCAGCACACTTGATGCTTCGAAGGCTAAGTCACATGAAAAAACGATTTTGGCTCAATATGTGTAGAATGTAATGCTAATTAATAATACAATGATCAGCTGAAATAAAAACATCGTTCTGCATGAATTTCAATAAAAATAATGTTGTGCAAACGAAATTATGACGTCACCTACTACGCTTCGTTTATAGCATGCATTGCAGCGTGTGAGAAAGTTTCACGCCATGAGCTGGCCGTAGCATCGGTGCAGCGCGCTCAGAGAGAAAGTTGCTTGCATTCCGGAAGAGTAAGTCGAAATGTCAACGATTGGTGCAATGAAGGGCATACCGTTGGCCTACTTCCGGTATGACAGCGACATCTCGAAATGCAAGCGAAGTTTTTTCGCCCGGTACCGCGCTCCATTGATGCTGCTAACGTTCAAATTCTGTCAAACGCTAAACTGATGCTACTAGTTGTTTGACGTCACAGTTTTGTCACATTTGTCCACTTTAAACTTCATCTTTACAGTCTATAGATAACACTAGCAACAGGAAGATTAATAAATACTGACAAATTAACATAAGATTAAGCCAATTAGCGCTTTATAACAGTTACGTAAACTGATGCGACTCGGCCTTTAAGCAATGTCACCAAAAATATTCAACTCCAATGTAAAGACAGTATTATTCAACACAAATAAATCATGAAATAATACATAGTGAATGACAGACAGACAGACTACAAGTTTGAATCAACAAATGCTTAGAGAAAATTGTACAAAAAAACGGGCTAAACAGCAGACAAAACAAAATATGATTAGTTAAAGAAGTGGCAATGCTTAAATCAAATACGCCATTTTAACACAAAGCATCACACATATGCAAGACCACTGACGATGTAAGTATCAATGAAATATCAGCAATACCAGCGATGTTTGTGACATCTTGGCCTGAGCGGCAGCAATTGCCTTATCAATCTCCTCTGCTGATGCAGGCTTTATGTTTGCATTGCCTAACAGCATACAGCCACCACAAGTCATTAACATGTCATATATAACTAAGAATCTGGCCAGGAAATAAAACAATAAAGCTCAAACAATACAATTACAAGAAACTCGGTAGAGCATGTACATCTTCCTCTTGTAGCAAAAGTAAATTTTTGTAAGATGGTCGACTGTAATAGTTTTTTTTGGTGCCTTAGTTGTCATGTATTGTTTTATTCACTGTCCTTATGAGGCCAAAGGTGCGTATTACTTTTTTTCTTTTAGGCCTATTCCAAAGTAGGTGATACCTGCTTTATTCGTCGTCAGAGACAGATGAGATGAGTGATTCTGATTGGTTGAGAGCAGGGCCACGCCCACAAAGATATGTATAAATACGAGTCAGCACCAGGGCCAGTAGAGAAGTTAGTTGCTATCTTGCGCTCACCACCTGTACAGCTTTTGACCTGTAGGGTCCAGGCTGGCTGTTAGGAGTAAAAATAAGATCTTGTTGACCTTCTTCTTTCGTAGGCCTAGAAGATGTCTTTATGTTAAGTGTTTAATTATTCGTTATTATGTTTCTGTTCACATGCGTTGCTTTTATTTGCACGGTTTCTGCGGTTATTAAAAGTTATTAATTTGTACTTATTTGAGTTTATTTTATGGCCACGTGTGGTGGAGAACAGTCAAACTGCGATGACTGTGGGGAGGAATGTAGGCATCAGACTACCAGTCACCTGGAGCCAGAAATAACCCTGAGATCAATGACTAGTCTGAGCATCATGACATAACTCGTTGGTCGTGATGTCGGCGGTGCTTACCAGACTGAAACACCTCCAGCATCTCCTCAGTATCGAGATGTGAATATGACTAAGACGGGAGCATTGTCGGCAGTAGGGCATCAACGTCACACTCTGAATTAACACCAAGCCAACTGCTAAGTCTATGTGTGAAAAGGTTTACTAACTCAGAACCAGTTCTGCTGAAAATTATCAGACTCACCAATCACGGACTTCTGCAGCGCCAGAGCCTCGACAGTCTCTGTGAAAGCTCGAAAAGTTTCATCCGCATCCGCATCTAATCGTGACACCAGCGACCCACTTTCATCCAATGACGCTGTCTTCTGCATCGCAGCATCAGCCAATCACATCACTGCATCTTCTACAACATGTTCTTACCCATTGTTTTCAGCATCGCATTATTATGTGTAATGCGATGCTAACTACTGAGACAGATGTTATGCTAGTGCAATCCATCTAGGGCTTGCCATTTGAGGCAATCGATAGGCTGATCACCCAAATCAATCGCCAAAACGCCTGCCAGGTGATCGATTTTTCGATCGCCTACTAGATGGCCATGCTTAGAGATTTCTGTTTGCCAGGCTTATTACACAAATTTGCAATCGGTCATTTTTTACTTTGCCATCATTTGGTGAGCTAACTGACAGCGAACTTTAGCAGCCGTAGACGATACGAAAACTCTTCCAATAGACACTGGTTTTCTACAATGTTTCCGGTCACTACCTATATATGTTTTAAAATAATTCATTTGCAGCACTGCTGCTCTGTCATGTATTTTTGTCTACTCTTTTTGCTTGTAAATCTGAAAGCGATTATTAATAAGCCTTAGTCATAGCCAGGGGCATTCACTATATTGATAAATGGAAGCAGAATGCTAGGCTGCCTAGTTAATGTTTGCAACAACAGTATCACGGAAAATATTCATTGCCTAGTGCGCATGCGTAACCAGGAGTTGAACCGACATCAAAATTTGATCAGTGGCCAGATGGCAGTTCAGAATTGAAAGGAGATCAACGCTTGAACCGCTTTGGTGCAACGTAATTTACGGCTGAACTAGGATCAAATTCAGATTTGACCCGGGTTCAAAGTTGAACGACGTTGGTGCAACTCGCCCTGTCAGTCACCAGAGAGTGCCAGACGACCGGCGGCTAGTATCTGTAGTATTTCACTTGTACTCACCAGAGGGTGTGACCTGTCTTGCTCAGCCAACGCCATATCAACTGGATATCGCAAATTTTCAAAAATTAAATTCAAGAAATTAAATTTTCAAATTTTTGTTTTTTTTCATAAGTTTTAACACGTATTATGTTTGGTCTGCTTTCCGAAGGTAGTGCAAAAGCAGACTTTGAGTGTGATGGAAACTAAAACACTTCTTTAATAGCCAGTTGTGTCAGAAATATTTCTGCCAAAAATTATTAAAATCTGCTAACCTTTCTTCAAGTTACGACCGATAATGGCGGGGATGTTTTTTACGTTTTCTGTTTATTTCAACATGTTTCGCTTGATCTGATTTCCCTAGGTAGTGCAGAAGCACACATTGGGTGAGGTGGGAAACTGAACAGTCACTTCATGGCAAGTTGTGTCAGGAATATTAATACTAAAAATTATCAAAATCTGATAATTGGTTTTCAAGTTACAGTCAAAAATGTTGGGGATGTTTTTTGAGACACAGTGTACAATACAGTTCATACTGTAACCGACCTCAATTAAAAGTCCTTAACGTATAGAAATACAACATCCACAGTTTCCATTCTGTAATATAACACTCAAAGTCAATAAACCCATGAAAACACACACAGACTGGGCTCACATGAGTCTGGCTAGCAGATTTCTGTACAGACATTTGTTCCATCAATGCACTCTTCACAGCTCGATACTCTCTCAACGTCTGCTCTGCAGTCATGCATAAACACTGGTGCTGATATCAAATTATTATAGAGCTGTACCGAATAGCATTAAAAACCAAATGCCCTCTCTGTCAAAAAGATGAGGATACATCTCTACATTTCACTGCCCAGTGCAGTGCTTTAATGCTTCTCCGCAAGGACATCCTTGGAGACTATACTATTTCGTTAGACACCTTGAGTGATATCCATTGGTTTCTCCTCTTGATGTTTGCGAAAGCTTCCAAGAGGTTCTGTCAACCTTGAGGTCTGTCGGGGTCGCGCACTGGGCCCATGAAGTGGCCTCAGCGATGGGTGGCTGCTTATGTGGTCACCCTCCCTGCAGGTGAAGGTAAAGGTAAAAGGTACCGAATAGCAGATTTCAGTATTCGGCCGAATAAGAATAATTTTAGTTAAATAATACCAACGTCTTTAAATCAGAAAAAAAATAAAATGCATACCTTCAGGACTGTTTGCTGTACCTGAAACAACAAAAACAACAGATTAGCTACCTAGCTACTACATGTAGATTATCACAAGTTATAAATGACCGCATGTTCTGAATCAGTTACGTCGTCGATTCCATTTAGTCCAAGTCCAACAGTTTTAATGAGAACGAATGATTGCAGACTTCAGTATTCACAATGTGAGGATGAGATGAAAAACATCAGCACAACAGAATGTCAGAAATTAGACACAATATTTGTCTGTCGATACCACATTCACCAAGTACGTAGTTTTAATACAGAAATTTGTGCACAACAGTTACTTCCAAGTCATACTGTGGCGATTTTCCACACTACCACTCAAAACACACCCACTTCGAACTACCACTTCCTTTTGATGACACCTCAAGACTCATCTGTTCTCGGACAACACCGCCATCAACTGTTACAGCCCGCACTTACGATTCAAACTTCTGTTTTGACATATGGTGCAATACGAATGCAGACTACTTACTTACTAACTTTAATGAGCCCAAGTCCAATGAGTCTAGGTGTGAGACTACGATTACACCTCCAGCCTTAAGCAGTACATCTGAAGCTGAACGCTTTGATATTGACATTGAAAAGGTTTCTCTGAATTACTCACCTGAAAGCAGAGGAGCATCATACAAGTCACTGTAGAGGTGAACGCTGTCGTCTTCAGAATAGACGTTACAACTATTCTTGGTACTAACTGGCTGGTCAATGTGCAACTCTCTCTCTGTACAAATAACATGCCTAATGTTATCAAAAAGCCTAATGTGTCAAAAAGTAACATTTTCACTAGCTAATAACAGAAGAAAAACACAAAACAAAATACAATAAAAGCAATACTAATAAACGTTCATTCATTCATTCAAATCATTAACACAGAACGTCACAATCTACAGTAATTCGCAACAAACTACACAACATGGTTGAAACAACACAAATGAGATATTTTTGTTTTGCAATGATGGTTTGTAACCAGTTTCCATGGCATTTTTGCTACCAATTTTCACAATGTCAGTAACCAAAATATCAAATTAAAATACCAAATATCAAAACTTCATTAAGTCTTGATGCCATCAACGTGTATTATAGTTGAGGACAATATAAAGCGACTGCAACTACCAATAACAATTCAAACTGCTAAGAGAAAATCTGGCTGCCAGTGGCATCAGACAGAGCTTCTAACTGAAAAAAGTGTGTTAATGCACTATTTCATAATGACAGTTGTTGTAAGTCCAGATTATGATGACAGATGTAAAAACGTGAACCGTGAGATGAAGCAAGTTTTCTTGGCTTCACCGGGGCTCCGTCGTGTTCCGATGACTCGAGGTCCCAGTCGTAAGAAACGAGGTTACTGAACGAGTGCAGCGGCTCTTGCTTGGAGCTGTCTTCACCGAGGTCATATGACTCAAAGTTGACCTGGTTCAGCGACAGCTCAAACGGCTCCATGCCATTGGAGCCGAAAAGCAGCTGCAAACTCCTCTGAACAAAACAACAGACACGTACATGGGTTGGTGGCTTGGCGTAGCGGTAACGCGTTTCATCCCATCAATGAAGTTGCTCTACGCCAGGCTGGGTTAGTACTTTAATGAGTGACTGCCTGTGGGCCGGTAAACCATCTCGGTATGTAATCAGCCGCCTAGGTCAACTCAGCCTTCCATCCCTCCGGGGTAGGTAAATTGAGCACCAGCCTATCTGGCTGAGGTTAAGGTGGGCGCATTCACCTGTGTCGGGTGGCAGATAACACTGTGAGATCCCATATGGCAGGTGACGTTCCGTAGCTCTGAAATGGGCTTCCCATTAAGAGCTATATCACCACCTTTAACCTTTTGATAACTAATTCTAACGCCAAAATGCAGATGTATAGAAATAATGTGCACATCATTAACTCACTGTTTTGTTTACTTGCACAGTAATATGCCGTTTACACGATCAAGCAAACATCGAGAAAACATCCAGCAAATGCATTCAAAATACATGTGCATGATGTGCGCTCTAATTGCTCGATGTTTGTTCGAAAGCATGAAGGCTATGCTTTATGCAAGCTTCATATTTGCATGATGTTTGCTTGATGATTGCTTGATCGTGTAAACAGAGTATAACAGTGACAGTTTAGTTCACATGATGAGCAGCAATGCTAAAAATCTCCAATAGTGTCTGTGGCTACTATATAGTTCTAAGAGTTTTTTTGTTAACAGTACCATACTCAGGTGGTTGAGTCACTATTAAAAGAGATTGAGTGAGTGAGTAGGGTTTAACGTCTCGCTCGACACAGTATAGGTCATTTCGGAAACAGCCTTTTCAGGCAAACTTGCACAAACACATAATAACGAAACACAAAGTTTGACCTTTACAGAACGTTTAACCTTTATAAAACACAAAACACAAAAAAACGACCTAAACCTACAATTGTAGGAGCTGCCAATTATAATTGTGCACACGTAACGATAATAGCAGTTCTAATAATCTTCCCCATTATGATCCTATTAAGAGGTTACTTGAATGAGTGAGTGTCTGCGGAGAGACAAAACATCAAGCTATTACACCACACTAAGACCAACTCAGTCTTCCATTACTCTGGGTAGGTAAATCAAGTACTGGCCTGTCTGGCTGGGGTTAATGTGGGTGCATTCACCTGTGTCGGGTGGCAGGTAACACTGTGTGATCCCATGTGCAGATATCGCTACGTAGCAATTTCCGTAACAATTATTGGCACGCTCCCTATATAACCAAGTGCCACTTTCAAACGAGAGAGATTATGTAATCAAGGATGCGCAAAAGTGTACTGGCGTAGACAATGCTGTAAAGTTTTATAGATGCCAAATTATACTGTACATCCAAGGTCAATGCAAGAATTGATACAGTGTTAGATTGGACTAAAAAATTTCATCCCAGGTGACAGTCAGGCCCATCGAGAGCCACAGCAGGGCCCGGGGAAACATTCTCACAGGGCCCATCTGGGGTAAAATTTTTAAAAATTTTTTCTTCGTTTTAAAATGGTGCGTTCTAGTGTACTTTATATTTTTGAGCGACGGCGGGCCACCCAAACGTCGTGGGGCCCTTACCCTCCCTCTCCACGAGCCTGGTGTCAGTCAACCGGCATTTATCTTTAACGTATTTTCTGTCCACCATATACAGAAAAAAATTCATGTATATCATTTTTTGTCCATGTGAATAACAAATCTGACACTTATTTTCTGTCACTTTATTACCTAAAAAAGGAACATATTGGCTTTTTTACGCACTCTGAACGATTAATAACATACATCACGCTACTGATGCAGTGGTCACGAATGACAGCTAATTACTGTAAAATCTATTATTAGTCCGGGCCCTTGGCCTGGGATGTGGGCAAAATGCGTCTGGTGCATCTAAAAATGCATCTTGAGTAATTAAGGTCGACATAAATGTTAAAGACAAGACCAAGGATAGAGTTATGGCCAAAATCCGCATCAAGGCTAAGGTTTGGGTTCATGAGAGTTAGGATCAGTAATGCTATTATGCAGCTATGGGTAATAAGCGAATGAGCGGATCTGCAGATGTGGCAACGGGTAAAAGGCGGACAAAATTTGCAGATGCTAAGTGCGGATGTGTGGGTAAAAGACGGATGTGCGGATAACAGTTGTCACGTACATTACCAGTCATGAAAGTTGTTGAGTTTTTTTTCAAACATTCGCTCCGTAATTAACTGCTCAGTGGACGCTTAATAGGCGGCAGTCATTTGAAGTCTGCTGCTGTGAATTTCTTCACAGTTCACACTCTGCAGAGGCCAATACAATAGCCTAATTCCTGATCACGAATTCGTCTAGGAAGTTACTAAAAAAAATGGTCTGCTTTGTCACTTGACGACGACAACGCATACGATGGGTAAAAGGCGGATCTCCTTTGCATCGACATCCGTCTTTTACCCGTTGCCACATCCGCAGATCCGCCTTTTACCACTGTCCCTATTATGCATAAAAACAACAGACGTACCAGAGCCATGACTGTTACGTTTAGGGCAGGTATTGTTCGGTTTTAAGTAAAAAAAAGTATAATATAAATAAAGCTAAGGACTTGAATAAGGTTTGGACTGATCTTAAGGATTTATATGGTAAGAGTTAAGCCTACATGTGTTACTAGAAGCAGACGCACCTAGACACACCCACACCCGGCAGGCATAGCTCCACGTTCACAGATAATTAGAACTGCAATGAGCATTTACACCGGACTACTGTTTTAGCGTTAGCAATTTGCAGCATCGAAGAAACGATAGTTTAGTTGTGAACCTGCTGTCAATTAGTAAAAACTCTAAAATGCTAATTTTTGTGTAAACAACAACCAATGAAAACAAAAACAGCTGCCACCTCAACATCTCGCATAATCACGCAAACAACGAGAATCAGGTCTGGATCTCACACTAATCAACGCATCGGACCGATTCAACCGTGCTTTTCAACCGATATCTGGCCATCCGGCCAGGGAGTGCACTGCACAATACCATTATACTGTCTGTAGTTTACCTGCGATAAACAGCGAATGCATGTGGAAACTGAAAAATTGGTTGGTAGTTCTGACTCTGAAATATCCTGTTCTTGTGACCTAGTAGGTTCTGCTGAACAGCAGCCCATGATGATAATTTTTTAAAAAATAAATTACACTATACAACTGATAAAACTAGAAAGCAGTCAGAGCCCGCACACCTCCGTCAAGGCAATGTTGTTCGCTAAATGGCAGCAGCATCTTCGGTTTTGCAGTGGTTTCCCTTATGCCCCATATTAAAAGCAATGGTAACGAAAATTTCAAAGTGATCCAGAATACAGGATTCTTTCCGGATCATCCCGAAAATTAAAACACTGGCAGTTTGTGGCATTCCCGACACACCCTCAAAATTTCAGAAAGATTCGTCCATAACTTTTTAAGTTATCTTGCTGACACACAAAGAGACAGACAGACAGTCTGGCAAAAACATTACCTCCTTGGCAGAGGTAATAATGCAGTATTCAAGTGCATGAAATATGTTAAAATATAAAAAAAAAATATCACACAATTATAAAAATGCTTGTGAATTTGCATGATGCTGTTCAAATCCACTGTTATGGCTCTTACCATCCATTTATTATTAACTAAAAGCATATCACTTCCATGTGTAAAAAAAAGAAAACGCACTACAGCAGCACTGTACATCAGATTATATTATTAGAAATATTAAAAGACAATTAATAAATTACAATAACAAAAAAAACATGGCAGCATCAAATGCTATGCGCAGCAAGAACATGGTTTCGGCTGTCGCGGACACCAGACGCAAAACACAAGCACAGATAAACATGTCTTAACGAAATACAAAAAGGTCATATAGACAAATTACGTGACTTTTGTCTAATTAAAAAAACTCAAAAAACAAACAATAGTTACAGCTCTCCATCTACAATAAATGAAAGTCTTTGGTTTAAAGAAACGGCAACTACAGGGTGCAAAAATCCCAACAACTGAAAACGTTCATCTGTCTACAGTCGGAAAACAAAATCAAAGCTAACACTTACTTAATTAGTTTCTCCCATCTCAGTGCTGAGCTGTCTCAGCAGATATCAAACAAACTTTGATTACCATGATACGTTAATGGTGAAAATATTCACTAATTCAGATAAAAAAATTACACAACAAAACAGTACCGGCCAGCTAATGAAGGTCCGCTATTCTGAAAGTCCATTGTGCAGATACGCAGCACAGTGCTAACGTTTTGGTTAAGGTTAGGGTCAGCCCTACGGTTAGGCTTAGGGTTAGTGGGAACAGTAGACTTTCGGAATAGCGGACCCGAATCAACAAAACATAATGAACAGCAGCTAACTAGTAAGAGAAATAGTGATTAGTTTTATGTCCCATTCAACAAATGGTGAATTAATGATCAAAAAACAAAAATCAAATGTGACAAACTGCTAGCAAAACAGCTGATAAAAACCAAGCGCATAGAGATGGGGTAAATCGGTACACATATGTGCACCCAAAATTAAGCCAAGTAAATTTTGTAGCTCCCAAAACGAATTTCTAGCTGTGCCCCGATGAAAACTATATAAGAACAATCATTCTAGCTATTTCTCACACTCAGTAACAAGACGATCGGGACAGCAACAGATCGATTTCGTCCAATTACACATCAATTAAGACTGGCACAAACCCTAACTAGTGACCTTATCCCTAACCCTAACTGACCCTGACCCTAAAAAGTCAGAAAATACGAGTCGTAATTAATTTTTATCGAGGTAATAAATGTGTGACTTAAGGTTAAATGTTGCAGAAAAGTAAAGTTCGCTACTGTCACTCATTTTATTTTTTTCCAACATTTAACCCCAAGTCAGACATTTATTACCTCGAAAAAAATTAATTACGACAGCAATGAGAAAAAAAAGTTGCTAAAAGTAGGATTCGAACCCGAGTCCTTTTGGGCAGCGGATGTTCACGCTGCCCACTCGACCATGCAGCCGGAGTCAGCAAACGTGCTTCAATGGCGCTATTTATGCTAGCACCGTTTAACCGTCCTATACTATAGTTATCGGGTACCAGCCTACTGGCCACTTATTGGTTCTTGCCCATTTCGATAGTGCTCTCCATATATGTCAGGTATACAATCATAATAAAATACAACAGGTTATTTCAGATGCAGTGCGCTGTTAGCAGAAACTATTAAAATTACAATAGTGTTGAAATTACAATAGCAATAAATAAGGGGAAAACATATCAGTCAAAAAAACATAAAACTATGCCAGCAGTGCTATACTATTACTGCGTCCAGCATTTAAGAACAATTTGATGAATATTAACTTGCTTTCAGTAAATATTTGAACTTGACAGTTTCAATCAGTAAAAAAGATGTTCTTCTTTAACCAAAATAAAATAATGAAGAAAAACCACTCTACCATTTTACGTGCAAATACCACACAGTAACGCATTTTTTATTTTTAAAGTTAGAAGACAAAATGTCATCAGTGAAAATGCCCATTAGCGAAAATGAATCTAACTGTAACCACTAACTGAAAAGTAAAAACTAATCAACAAATAAAACAAAAATGACAAAAAATTAATATGCCAAAAATGACAATGCACCAATCTAGCATTGGCCATAAGACTAAGTCGGGAAAAAATCAACCACAACACGATAGCCACTAGGGACAAATGACAAAAATGCAAAATGTGACAGAAAGAAAAACCACAAGCACTGCTTCGAAGCAGCCACTAGCAGATCACTTTGCTACTGCAGTAAAAATGCATCGAAGACCAGTGGCTTCTATCCCTATACCTAACGGGCGCAGCTTGCGCCCAGTGAAAAATGGGGGGACAAGTTTTGATAAGGATGTAGATCAAAAATTCCCATTTTTCACTGAGCAAACACCTTAACAAAACTTCACCCCTATTTTTCACTCCCCTATTTCTCAATCGACACCCTTAACAAAACCTTTTCCCTAGAGGAGGAGGAAGCCCAGAATGGAGGGGAAAACTCGAGTCAGAAACTGGGAGGGAATCTCAGCCCAAAACTGGTAGGGGGAAGTTGCGCCTGATTTCGATTCCAGATTTTTGGGGGAATAGAAGCCACTGTTAAAGACATTCTCAACTATATCTTGAATGCAATAGCACACACCTATAAATTATCAGCTCCATTAATGTCAGCACAAAACTAAACACGGGCCAAGTACTGAACTTTGATTTTTGAAAAATTTGGCAAAATCGACTCATTCAATTTAGCAGGAATCACAATGTACAATGATACGAAATGGAATGCAAATTAGCAACTTCTGAGTAATTTTACTGCAGTGACGTAAGATGAGAAAATTACCAATCACTAATTAACCAGGTACAAGAGTGTTATCAGTGCTCTTATGGCAACAAGTGGGTACACAGAGTTCTTTGAGGATGTCCGAAGGGGTTCGACAAGGCTGCATCATTCCTCTTCATCAGTCACTGACTTTGTCATGCGCAAAACTATGGACAAGTCAGAGTACGGCATCGGCTGGCAGAAGCAGAACCGTTTAACAGATACGGACTACGCTGATGACATAGTGATATTGGTGGAAGAAGAGAACGAATGCCAAGAGATGACTACCAAGCTCGAGGAACAAAGTGCACAAGTTGGACTGAATATAAGCCGGAAAAAACAAAGGCCATGGGAATCACCCAGCGTTCATCACCACAGCCAACAGCCGTTGCACAAGGGAAGATAGAATATGTACAGAGATTCACCTACCTGGGAAGTGTAATATCCAGCGATGGAGATGATAGAAGCAGATTTCAACACTCAACTGGCAAAAGCAGTAGTAGTCTTCCAACGACTTGACAACGTGTGGCAATCCAGCACGCTTAGCCTCAAGATTAAACTGGACCTCTACACCTCCCTCATTGTATCTACAGCCATATACGCCAGTGAGACTTGGAAGAGTACAGCTAGAATATGTCAGCAGCTGGACGTCTTTCACCAGCGCAACTAACGAAAGATTCTGGGCATTACGTGGAAGGAACATGTGACTAACATGGAGGTGTTAAGCCGGACTGAGCAATAAAGATTACAGGACATTGTAGCTGAGAAATGATTTCGGATGGCAAGCCATATCATCAAGATGCCACCTGGACGACCAGCCAATCACGCCATGTCATGGACCCCTCGTGGCAGTGGCAGACGATGAGGCCATCCAACGAAGACTTGGCAGTCTACATTTAAAGAAGTCCTGGTGGACAGAGGAGTCGATTGAAACAGCGTCCGGGCTGTGGCTACAAACAGAAGCAGATGGTGAACTCTTGATGCCCATTGTCCTGTAAAGGACTGGAGGATCTAAGTGCTAAGTAAGTATGGCAACACAACTGTTCCTATTAACCAACAAACACTAAATGGCTATGAAGTAGTGGCCAATATCTATAATCGGTTTAGGCACTGATAATGCAAACAAAAATGTACTACTCACAGAATACTTAGTTAAAATCAATTTTGGCACAACGTAAATTTATTATACACACACATGGGAAATATATGCATTTCCGAGTTGTAACTGTTTGTTACCAGACTATAAATTTGTCAATGGCAGACACAGAAACTCTCATGCAATAAAGCAGCATATCATCAGCTAAATATCGAGCAAACCGTCACTCGACTATCACTGCCTGTCGAATTTCAAAGTCTATGACTAGCTGAAATGTTAACAAATGCAACAACTTGTTCAAGCACTTTAAAAAATTACATCATCCATAACATCGGATGTTCACCATGAACACAAGGACGAACACAATGGTTTCCAAAGCAGCTGACGTGACATCAGTTATTATGCCGTGACTAATACGTGCTTAAAACCAAAACATTTATAAACTTGAAAACTAGTTGAAAATATGAACAAATCCATTCCAAAACTGCACATCCATCACCTCCAATAACCAAGGCAATCACATCCCAATCAATGATGAGTGAGTAAGCAGGGTTTAACATACACATGTAATAACGAAACAAAAAGTTTTAACCTTTACAGAAAGAATGATCAAAAACTAAAAATTGTAAGAACTGCCGATTATAATTGTGCATATGTAACGATAATGGCAGTTCTAATAATCTTCCGCGTTATCCTCCAGATGGTCATTAATCACACAATGCTGTCTATTGAAGGATGACCAATGACGCATACACAAATAAGCAGTAACAACCACAAGCTATTTCCTCAGAATTATTAGTTCACAGTCACCATCAAGCATCCAATTTCACCCAATTATCATATCTGAGCTTGAATACTATCCGACTGGTGTCGTCGTATTCAAAGGATTCATTTGTTACACAAGTGGAATTAACCGACGACGAGTTGATCACCAAACAAAGTTTAAAAAAACAATCACAATGGCAAAAACCAAAATTACAAACATATACAAATAGAATATAATATATTTAAGCTAGAGCTGTCAAAGTGTTAATTTTTTAATGCAGTGTGTTAAATTTTTTAACCCATTAATTAATGCATTATAAACCGTCAAGCCCATCAAGAGGGAGAGTACAGGGGAGTTACTCTGGGCCCTGCGACCTTCGGGGGCACTCGCCTGTAGAATATAGAAAATTAGAAAGCAAACAAAAACACATTTTCAACAATTGACTAGCATAGAAATCTATTAGCCTGTCATCTAAATAATACTTATTTACTGTAATGATGGAATGGCAACTACAGTTTGGTTACTGGAATTCATTTGATTGACAAATAACCGCAGACTAACGAAATATTGGAACTTATTGCTTCACAGAATTATGTAAATTAAATAAATTTATGCATGGGTGTTAATTTTTTTAACACATGTTAATTTATTAACACATTAACGCATTTATTTGACAGCTCTAATTTAAGCTGATGCTTTCATTATGTATGCCAGTTTTACACTGAACAATATTTGAATGAAAAAGCACAACGCTCAGTCTTGAGCAGTGTTTTCACACGCAAATGTAACTATCTGGTGACAGAACAAACAATACGCACTCTCGTGCTCACATCTTCGCGATGACGGAAAAAATACCCGATAAAAGACGATGCGCTCGTCTAAGACAACTATTAGATGGGAAATAACAACGATATTGACAACATGTGCACGTGAACCATTATGTACTGTCAATACTAGTAGGGCTGTGCCGAGTGCTCAGTTCACACTGGGAAGCTCCAACCAAGACATTCGCAGCAGGTTATTTCTGAAAGTACAAATGCACATTTATCCGAGAATCACCAAATTGAAAAACATGGCAGCAGCGTATTTAAGGCAGGGGCCTGCCATGCCCCCTCGGTGCTCACATGTTGCACATTTTTGCTTGCTTAAGCAAAAAAAACATTTGTGTTATGTTATCAAGCTAACACAATCAACAGTCGATCGTTTTTTTTTGTTCAACTCATCTCTACGTCAAAAGTTACTCCAGATTCAAATGCGTCCCCCATGAAAATGTTTAAGGAAACGACACGAGTGAGCCTTCTTAGACGCCAGATGCCATTCTCATCAGCCAACCCACAAGTACCAGACGCAAGAAGTATACGGACAAACTACTTTTCTCCTTTTGATGCATAATGGCAATTCAAAAATAACGGTAACTCATTACGTTCATGTAACAAATAGAAAAACAAACTTGGAATTAACAAACTTGAAATAGACACTCTGCAGAAAAAATCTTTAAGTACCAATGCTATGATAAACAATACAGATGCTGGATCAGAGCATAATTATGAATGCTGATAACAGGCACAGCCCTAACCACTAGTGCTGCCAGCAGTAGACACACACTCATACAATCCTACGTGTCCATTCGGCGAAGCACGAGAAAGAGTGTCATGATCGTCTGAGCAGTAATAAGTTATGTTACGTCCAATAAATAACTATCTACAACTGGGACGAAACCGACTGCCGCATTACACTGCTGGACTTGCAGGGCGACCGCTCGAGATAAACCGATCGAACACCCATCGCCGAAATTCACTAAAATGCATTGCACACCATTGACAGCTAGTGTGAGCTAGCTAGGAAGGTTGTCAAGATGAGCAAAGGTTATTTTACCACAGGGGTCCCCTCATAAAGCAGCTTCGACCAAAAGCGTACTAAAAGAGTACCAGCATTAACTTCCCACCATACTCTAACCGCAGGCAAGGCATAAACTTCGACCACAGGTCTGAACTTCATACTTTGTACTTATTGAGATACAGTCTAATGAAAAAAGTGTCACCTTTAACCATCCGTGCACCTAATTATCTCCGTTTGATATGGCAAGGCTGCATCTGTGCGGACCAAAAAATCTCACATATTCGTCACTTATCCCCTTAATAGTTTCAGCACCCAAGGACCCGCCTTGCTGATGTTACAAGCTAAATAAATGCCGTACTGATGTCACCACTGGAATTTCTGAACAAGGTTATACATGAACGCACCCTGTGACCGGCAAAACATTACCACAACAAGCAAGAAGCTTGTAACAGCAGCAAGCAGAGGCTGGCAACACACTGAATTTACCCTACATAGAGCAGTCTAAGCCGAGTATATTCCAAGCATTAGAATGTTTCTCTCTCTCAAATTATTATCTCTGCCAAGGTGAACATAGTGAACATTGGAGGAGATTAAGAGATTGGTCGTTCTGTCCATCATTCTGTGTGCATGTGTGTGCGTGTGTACACAATGACTCATCATCATCTCCATGTTATACACAAGCAGACATCAGGACAGGCAAGACGTCCTGATGTTTGCACACCTTATTAGCTGTAGCTGTAGGTATAGTAGTAGTAGTAGTAGTCGTAATGTTTAAATTATTTCATTTGGTGGAAATATGCACTCTTATGAGCGCCTTCTAGTTTTTATAATTTTCAGTAACTTCCTTCTACTTAATCCAACGATTTGGTAAAAAAAGATTCAGAGTCGATAAACATGAAAGTGCCGCGGTTCCCAACAAACATCTCGGTAATCTACATCACCCTGCAAAGCTGACACCATGTCAGCAATTATTCAACAATGGTGAGTGAGTGGCTTAGTTTTCTCACTGATTCGGTCACTGCCGCTCTAACCGGAAAGAGTCCTCCGTCGCCGGATCAGTCACAATGCTAGCATCAGCCAGCATCTGCAGTTCTTCTATCTCCAGTGGATCAAGTCCGAGCTTCAGAGCGTCCTCGGCAGTGAAGAGGTCCATGCTGGCGTCAAACGAATCACCGAGATACGACAACGGGTTAATAGCGCCGGACGTCAGGTCCTGTTGGCCACCGGATGATATGTCACCAAACGCTGAGCAGGCTGCAACATTATCGCCGCCATCCATCAGAATAACCAATAATAATCTACACTGTGTTAGCTCACAAAAGAATACAAATTACAATGACTTACTTCCGTAACACCATTTACAGGGAACGTCCATGAAGTGCTACAACAAAATGTCAATACGATCGACAAGAAAGTTCAGTCTCGAGGTGACACTTGAAGAGATCTGTTTTATTTTTTTCACTCAACAAACAAAGCTGTGCAGCCAGCAAGGTTTCTATGTTTTCAGTGTCCTTAGCACAACTCTGAGGAACTGGCACAATGTACACTGTGTCCGAAAAGAAACATCCCAGACATTTTTGATTGTAACTTAAAGAGAGATTATCAGATTTTAATAATTTTTGACATTAATATTTCTGACACAACTGTTGATCAGATGACTAGCCAATTTTCCACCGCACTCAATGTCTGCTTTTGCACTACCCAAAGGAACAAATCAACGAAATATTGCATTTCTATCCTATTCTGCCTGTTCGAATTTTCCCAGGTAGTGAAGAAACAGACAATTGGTGAAACAGGAACTAAACTAGAAATCTGAGCTAATGCTCATGAGATGCACGAGAGCCTACAGCAGTTCATGTTCACAGGTTGTCTTGATCTATCTCCATCCATTTCGTCGCAATTCACGCTTCTGCAGCAAAAAAATCGCCAAAAAAATCACAAAAACCCCCCTTTTTAGGGTTCAAAGTCATTCAAGGTCATTGATGGCGACATTTCTAAAAAGCTCATCACCAGTGCTTGTTGTGATAAGCAGCATGTCTGTGCCTATATGCTATGCAAGCCAACAGCGACTAAATAACCACTTTTTAGAGGGGTACCCCACTTTAACACCCGCATGCACAGGCCCCCTTAAACCTAGAGGGTCCGGACTTTGACTGCTAAAATCTACATTCAATACTGAAAATTTCATATGCAGGTTGTCTTGGTCTATCTCGAGCCATTTCGGCGCAATTCACTCTTGAAAAGCGAGTCACAGACCAAAATCGCAAAAAATTCACTAAAAGCCCCTATTTGGGGGTTCAAGGTCAATCAAGGTCATCACTGTTGACATTACTAAGAAGCTCGTCGCCAGTGCTTGTTATGATAAGCAGCATGTCTGTGTCTATCTGCAACTATTTTTACGTTAGACGAGCCGATAACGGTAGCCTTTTTAAGGGGAGGTGCCCTTCTTTTGCCCACTTGTTCGGGGGGACCTCTCACCCAGCGGCATGAAATCTTGTCACAAAATACTAGAGACATCAAGCTATCATATGGTGAAAAACTGAAGTCTCTATCTCACCTGGTCTTGAAATGGTACAGGGTTGTGACAGACACCAAGATACCAAGACAGAATTACCATAGCTAACACGCGCTAGCTCTCACGCGTAAACAGTCATCTGATGGCAAGTAGTGTCAGAAATGTTTGCACCAAAAATTGTTAAAATCTGTCAATTCTTTTTCAAGTCACAATCGATAGTGTTCGGGATGCTTTTGACTTATTTCCGTTCATTTAAACTCATATTTCGTTGGTTCTAGTTTTCCCAGGTAGTGCAAAAACAGACATTGGGCAAGATGGAATATTGAACGATCATTTGATGGCTAGTTGTGCCAGAAATATTCATACCAAAAATTATTAAAACTGGATACCCATATCCCTTCTTCAAGTGACAATCAATAATGTTTGGGACGTTTTTTCCCCAACACGGTGTACATGCTATGCACCTACTGGCGACTCTAAAAACGAATATAAGCAGTAACCTCCCACCATATTACGCAGAACACCCAACACAATTTCAAAAACCATACTTCATGTAAAAATCCTCAACAGCCAATCATTACTTAATAAATAAATGTACAAAACATCAGTTTATACACTTGTTAACGGCAACATTTAAGGACTTGCACATCGAAAACAGCAATAATTACATTTAACCCCTAACTTGAAAATGTTCCCCTTGGAGTAGATGGCTCGAATTTTGCATGCCCGAGTTTAAGACACATAGCTAATTCGTGTAAAAAATTTTCCCCACAACCTACCCATTAGCCAGGATACATTCGTTACGGTCAGACAGAAGACAGACAAACAGATGGATGACAACCATGATAACAGCTCGACGGTTACTTAAATATGGCCGGCTAAAAATGGCAATATACGTTATATGAAGTCTAACCTGGGACAGGCTGGTTGGAAAATACTGGAAGATCTTCGGCTGTACAAAAAACAACATGAAATTTATAATCTAGAAACAACTGTTTGTCAGTTAGAGTCATCATTGATAACAAAAAATCAATGCTTATTATTTAACTTTAAAAATAACATTAAAGTGACACAGACTAAAAATGATATAAAGAAAAAATTATTTCTCATCCGACTGTTGAACCCTACCCAAAATCCCATAAAATTCACCCACGTTTCTTGTTGTGACGCTGAGCAGCTCAAACGACCTACTGAATACAACACAAATGTTTTTCCGTTTTTTTTTCAGATTTCAGCATAAAAATAATCACTTAAGACTTCCACCAATCTATCAACTTCAACCTCTAAGAAAATACTGGTGAACATGCTGAAATGAATAAAATGAATAATGAAATCACTCATACATACTCTACCTGTAAGTACGATGTCGGGAATTGAGCCGGCATTCTGAAGCGTCGTCGTCTGATCGCCGGTGTCGACAGGTTGTTGCGTCGTCATCATGTGACCGGTGTTTATGTTTTGTATAATGTACTCGGTCGCCGATGCCGGAAGTACGTTCGCGACTGGCTGCACACCGCGGCCTGGAGCAAACGACATCGGCTGCTGCGTACCGGCCGACAGTGGTAAACAAGTGTCAATGATTGGTAAACTGCCAGCACCGGTCGCCAACGACGACGGCGCAGCTACTCGGAAGAAAGCCGGGTTATCGGTCGCTATCGGAAGAGCCGGCCGCGAGTTGGCTGAGCTGACTTGCCACACCACCGGGGCACTAGCGGGCTGAGCGGACAAGGTCTCAGCCGGGACTAAAACCAGTCCGGCGGACGCTAGCACCGGCTGTGATGCAACAAACGCCGGCGGTGGTTGCTGGTGTAACGATGCCGACATCACATGCTGCTGATGTTGCTGTGGCAACGAGATTGGAACCGAGAAACTGTAGACGTCGACATTCCCGCTGTTCACTGCAGCCGACGACTGACTGCTTGCTTTCTGGTCATCCGGAACCTGTCAATCAGGGTGATCCCATTGGCATGTTTAGCAAACTGATGCATTTCTCAACTATGAATTCAGCAATGTGACCAAACATCACAAAGAAAAACTCCTTATAATCTAAATCTATTCAAAATCTAGATGGTTGCTACGACTCCACTGACTATTATGCCTCCACCAACATGTGACAAAAAGCTAACACTCGAAATGTCATGCTAACAAAACCAAAAGTGCTTTTTGAGGCATATTTGACCCTGCCATGACCTTGATCCTTGACCCTAAAATTTGATGCCCTCATCCTTGCCGCAAAGTCTATTAGTGGTGAAAGTTTGGTCAAATTACAACAACAAATGTGCAAGGAACAAACATTGCTATCAATGTTTGTTCGGGACTCATGCATGCACGGACGAACGCACGGATGCACGAATACTCCAGAAACATAATGCTTCCGGTCACTAAGTAGGCGGAGGCATAAGACGTCTGAACAGATTTAGCTACAACTGATGCATTTAATGTTAACTGGCTCAACAAACAAAAAATGGTTCTTGACTAAAAATCGAGAAACGTAATCCCATTATCCCATACCCCACAACGAAAAATGGCCAACCGTTTTACAACCTAAATCTACCCAAGAGTCTGTACAATATTCACAAACAAAATCACAATTTGTAGTCAACACTGTCAACACAGCTGAATGTGAAAAACTTAAACTGCAGACATTGCAGGAGAACAAATTAAAATGCACGTCAGTACTTCGCATGAAGGAGATATTCTATGCTATTCTATACTGGCAAAAAATTCCTCCACACTATTATTATTTTGAACATGAACATTGCTACAATAAACGGGTGTGTATCTGTGCGGCTACTAACCATGCTAAACTGCTGAAACTGCTGCTGCAGCGCCGAGGCATGCGCCGGTGACACTTCACCCGAGGTCACGATTTCGCCAAGCCGGGACGGTGATGGCGGCGACGGCGAGTGTGTGAACCAATGCGGTGACCCGGCAGCTGGACTCAACTGCGAGCCGGCACGTGGCGACGAATCACTGGGGCCAGGGGACGACGACGCATCGTGCGCGACTGACCGATGCCCGATGGCATACAAGACGTGTGCCGGGGCGTACTGTTCTGAGCCGGTAAGGGTCACGAACGATGGAACAGGCGCACTGGACTGCTGAACTGGATTAGGTGCCAGCACAGGTGAGTGAGCCGTAGTAACGACCGGTGCCACATTGTTTACTGAGCAACCATACTGTGCCATTGCCTATACACACAGCCACCGTCCACTGTTATTACACACTACTACAGGGTGAGCCAATAAAAAATGTGCCACTTTACTTTTGTCCATATCTTCGCCAATTATGGATCAATTTTCAAAATTCTTTTACTGGCAAACTCTGCAGACAATTTGCAATAATGTGATTATTATAGATCCCACCACACTGTACACGCATTTTTGTGTGTTTGTTTTCTTCTGGCACTCGATCAAGAATCTTACGCAACCAGCCTCGATGAGGCCAGCATCCCTCAGGTAACTAAGTGCTACTTCGGGTTTGTTGAACAAAAAAGTGATGGGATCATCCTCATCAAAGCGGTCGCTGCATACATCTTCCAATACTGGACATTCAGTCATTAGGTGTACCAGTGTCTCCTCTGCCTGACCACATCGCTAACATGTGGCTGGTTCAGGCTGGTCTTGATTTCTCGTTATTCTGTTGCGGTGCCATGCCAACTCTGTTGTGTGTCCTCCTGTCTGAAAGCATGAAAGCAGAGTCCTTTGTGAAGGTGTAAAGTCCTTTTCTTGATCTCTGTTCACATATGTGGCATGGTGCACTGCTGGCTTGGCCATCCTACTCCATTTGCAGGCACAGTGATGACTAGGGACCAACTGAATTCACGGGAAAAAATGCACGATTTCACGGCAGAATTTTTAAAAAGTGTCAAATTTCACGGAAAATTCACGGAAAGAGTTTCGGAAATTCACGGGCCACATAGACGTTATTTCGAGGTGCTGTGCTAATGCAAACAAAGAAATTTCAGAACAACGAATATTTACTACACTAAGTCAAAACTCAAGACAGTTAATGCCAACTACTTAGTGCTAAAGTGCGACACATGGTAAACAGCGACATCCATACAGAAGCTGCTGATAAAACTCTGGAATTGTCATAAATTAAACTAAAAGCGCTAAAAAAAACGAAAAATCACGAATTTCATGGAAATCAGCGTTTTTCACGGAAGGAGGTCAATTTCACGAAAAATGTCACGGCCGTGAAATCGTGAATTAAGTTGGTCCCTAGTGATGTGCAAAAGTCCACTGGTGCTACTGACCGAGGTAATGTAGAAGCATCCTTCGCAATACTATCAGCCTGCATGTTTCCCTCTATCCCGCAGTGATCAGGGATCTACTAAAACGTCACTTGTGCGTTACCACCTGCTGCTATTTGCTCAACCAGTGAAAGTACAGTACGTGGTGCACAATTTCTTCCTTTCCAGTGGCCTTTTCAAGCTTTTAGATAGCAGACCTAGAGTCAGTATACAGATAGATGTGAGCCTCCTTGGGTACTAAAGACCTTTCCTGGAGTTCAACAATTTTCTGTAATGCGACACTGATTGCTACCATCTCAGCTCGACATGTAGATGTAGTAGAACTGGCAGGTGCTTCCACTAAATGCCCTTCCTGGTTGTGGTTGTCAATGATGAGTGCACCTGCTCCTCCTTCTCGACATCCTCTGAATACAGATGCATCTGTGTACACTTCAATAGCAGCAGGTCCCAGTTTGCTGATTGTCTCCTCAACTACTTCACGCTTGAATTTGGCTGTATCATCCTTGTGCACTCGCTGACTGAGCTCGAGATTAAAGACAGCCTCTGAGAGAACGTTCCACGTAGCAGTGGGCCGTACCACTTTGAATCCCTCCCTTGGGAGTGATGCTAAACTGGTTCATAAAATAAATTAGAAGGTGCTGACAAAGAGCACTGAACTAATAAATGTCTTTAAACAACAACATTCTGTTTATGTAATTTCTACTATCAGTCTTGACAGTTAATGAGAAAAAATGACTCCGCGGTCGGAGATTGTAAGTGCGATCAGTTTTCTCGGGTAAAAGTTTATACAGAACGTGATGTGGATCGAGCTATATATATCTTTGCAAATAAGCTGTCGTCCACGTATCCAACCAAGTGAGAAAATGACAGTACAAGATGTCAAACTTATTGATCTATATGAACCAGGTTGATTTGGAGGTTTTCCAGATTTCAGTAAATATTGGTATAATTGTTGCTCTTCTCCAGTCCGCAAGTACAGTTTTGTTGACAAAACTCGTATCACAAATTCGGAGCAGTTCTGCCATACCTTGGTCTCCCAATGCACTTTTACACTATCTTGTGAAATATAACTAATATGCATGTATAACAATAATAACAAACATTTTGGTAAATGAAAGAAAACACTTCAGACCAACATTGTGGAGAGTGATCCGTATGACACCAGACTGTGTGGGTTTAACAGTCTAGCATCATACAGATTATTCACCGCAACGTTGAAGTGTTTTTTCATTTACCTAAACGTTCGTTATAATTGTTAGCTTTTTATTACATTTATATTTCACAAGGTAGTGTAGAGACACATTTACAGTGTGCTGGGATATATAATAATAACGTTAATGTACACTGTTTGCAACTTAAAGAATTTTGAAAATCGGTCCATAATTGGCAAAAGTAAAGTGGCACATTTGTTATTGGCCCACGGTGTAATACAACACACTACTAGAATCACTACTGTTTACTGGACATACTAAGTTGGACTGTACACAGAACAGTGTTTTAACGAATACAACGAAAACACTAAATAAATTCTGAACAATGGTTTAGATGGCGAGTGTGCACTCAATGTCAAAAGATAATCAATAAACAAAGACTAGGAACCAGAAACTGTTGAAACAGCGGCAACGTCATGCATTTCAGCAGCAACACAATAGAAAACATGCAGCAAATAACTGAACACACCATGATTGGAAATAATGGCTATTAATAAATCAATAGCTGAAAACCAGTATACTGTAAGGTAAATAACACTTAACATGCAGTGCAGCACAACAAAGTGACAACGAAATGTAGCTATTAATTTCTAACCATCAACGTGCAGAAAAAACATGCATCTGAGAAAGTGCTTCCGACTCCAGACCACCCAGTGCTTCAGTGCTGTTGGTTGGGCAACATGAAGGCAGGGTATTCGGCTAGCAAAAAAATGCTGCGACACAGACATCCGAAACTTTACTTTACTTTCTGGTGAGGCAGGATAGGGAAAAACTCAAAAATGTGTTGGACTGAACAAAACCAACTGTGTAAATACTGAATATTATACTTCTGCAATTTAAAATTTGGACTTTCCATTCTACGACTGGGCCAATTTTCAATTAGCGCTTCGTCTCGCCACTGAAATACCTCATTGTCCAACGACTTATGTCTGTAAGTGCCTACAGTGACGTACTTCATCAATCCCACAGCCATCACTGAAGTAGCACAACGGATCTGACCACCTATTGGTGTGGAAAGGCAATAAAACATTTCCAGTTTGGCGGCCAACCTGCCTAACACCACCCCACCAAGCAGCAAACTGTCCACAGCATCAGCAGTCTGTCGACATGGCGTATTATAAGTGGAAATGGGTAAGATGTTGACATCGTTCTGAGTTAGATCGATTATAACAACTGATGATGTAGACACTATGTGGCACTGTCTCGATACGAATAATTTCTCTCGATGAAACCCAACCAAAAACTCCCACCACCATTCTCTGCATAAAATTATGCCAATTAAACACGAAAAATCGCAAAAATCAGCCATGCATAACGCAAACTATGAAGCACAACTGAGCATGCAGCCACAGACACAGAACATGACAAAAGCAGCCGAAAAGTTAAAATAAAAAAGTGCAAATAAAAACAACTGTGCACAAACAAAGGCAGTGAAAGCACGTAATGAACAAAGGCGAACTGCACTGTGTGCATTGAGAACTGAAGTACCATGAACAGCCAACTAACTGAACAGTGAAAATATGAAAGTCCAACTGTGCAATTTCAAAGATAAAACTTTAGTTCAGTTTATTATCAATTTTATGTGGTAATACAGTATAGCCCAAATTTAGCACATTACAATGCACGGGGAAAGTTGGCGACAAAGTCCGCGGACTTAAACAGTCGCAAGACATGCATCACAAGACAAGCGTGCAAACAACCGGTGCATTCGACAAACCTCGCTGGGTGCGTTCTGTCCACCGAGTAATACCAACGGCACGGGAACCATCTGCCGATTGAGCCGCAGCGGCATAGTGCTGACACTGGTCTGCGTAGCAGTGGCGGAATCAGCCATGGTGTAGCTGGGTAATGGACCAGCGCCACCAGGCCCACAGCACGTCGAGTCAACGTCGATCGGCACAGTTAGTGGTAGAGATAAGTTGAGATCGGTTAGATTCGGCAACGAGCCGGTGCTGCAAGGTATTGGCACATGGACCACTCCCGACTGAACTCCGCTCGGCTCAGGAGATGGAAATATGCTAGAAAAAAAATAAAATTGGCATACCGTAAGCCGTAACATCGTACCTGACCTTGTGAGTGTGTGAATGAGTAGGGTTTAACATCTTACCCGACACAGTACAGATCGTTTTGGGGACACTGCACATACACATACTAACGAAACAGATAGTTTAACCTTCACAATAATGAAATAGAAAGTTTGACCTTTACAGACAAACCTGATATGGAACACATAAACATAAAAATGACCTAAACCAAAAATTGAAAAACCTCTCCATAATAAGTGTGCATATGAAACAGTAATGGCAGTTCTAATAATTTTCCCTTTTATCCTCCAGACAGTCAACAATCTCAGAATGCTGTCTGTTGGAGAAAGGAGCAAAGAAAGGTGAGGGGCAGGGGATACTTCACTTTGTGTGTCAAACAGTGTGCTTTGTATAAAATCAGACCAAAAAACTTCAACAGTTTACAAAGCTATGTAAGGGTGATATGAGTCAAAACTCGAAAACAGCAAAAATGGTTTTGGGACGATATTATCGCGTGTTGAATTCCAGGCTGGCCCTTACTAGACTTTGTTTATCATTACCACATCTGACAAGAACTAACATCAACCATGACAAGATTCTAAATGATGGTTTGGATGGCCAGCAAGAACTGTGTTGTTACATGAAAGCAGCATGCAAACTTACTTAATGCCAGGAACATCACATGACCTTGGCCGTAGCACCATCGACATCTACAAAACACAACTTTAATGAAATGATTACACAAACACATACTTAGACTATTTGAGCAGATATTCTCCATCGAGAAATGCAGCTTTATGAAATGTTCAAAAATAAACACGAACAGCAGGAAACTAAAATCACACACCATCATTACAGCCATTCTGCTGTGGTAATGTACAAAGTACCGTAAACCAAGTTGCACAGAAAAAAAGTCGAACATACATGCTTTACACATATTGAGCAATATGACACCTTTGGGAACGATTAGCCTCATTCAATCTCTGCAGTAACGGTATTCAAGTGTTCAACATTCAATAACTGGGATGGATTGCTTTGACTGCTCAATCTACATAATGCATTTACGATCCACTTTTTTTATGCATCAACCTATACTTATTCCTAGAGCCCACAGTTTTCTTTCGAGCCGAGCCGCAGAATATGCCCTTTTCCTCGGAATTTCGATACTGCTACGGAATTTCACGGAATTCTGCAGAAGTTCAGAAATGACCGATAATTAGTACGATCGTCCGCTTGATAGCGTAATTAGACTAACTATATCACAGAGAAAAATCAAACTAAACTGCCTAAAACTGCGTTCCTACTAATAACTGCCATTGTAAAACGGCACAATCGTAAATAAACACACTGCGACTAATTGACAAATTGCACTTTTAAAAAGAAAAACGATTGATAATTTTTTTGTATGTTGCTAGCATAACTAAGCATCATGCCACCCTCAAAAAAGTGAAGTTTTTTAACAAAATAGAGCTTAGTTTATGCATAAATGGAAGGCCGTGATGAGCTGTGGAATTTGGACAATTCTGCTGCGGTGAGCCGCGGAATTTTGTGAACTGGCCCGTGAAATTTGGCAAAATTTGCAGCAAAAAACTGTGGGCCCTACTTATTCCTTTTCAGAAAATGCAGCATCAGTTCAAAGCCAGCAACTATAGCTAATAAAAAAATAAACGACGACGTAGCACTGCTCACAGTTTTAGAATCCAGACTCTGCGTGAAGTCCATTCCAACCACTCCGCCACTCACCATCAGCATCCCGTTCTCATCTGTGCACACATCACAACACTCATCAGCATCATAACCACAGATATCTCTTTCACCAACATCCACTATTCACACACAATGTTCATTGCTCAATCACCCATTGTTCGGCTGTGATCTCTGTTAAACTGCAGAGTCAATTGAGATAAGATATAAATTTAAACAAATCACCACCACAAGCCAAACGACATACATATAATTCGAAACCGGTACTTTGGTTTCTACAAACTATCACAACTGGAATGCACTCAAGAGATATCAAACCTTTGTCAGCAATAGTTTCTGTTGACCAAATAAATCTGATACAAACAGCTAACAAATCACTTAACTACGTCGACCAGTTATATTACAAAAATCTTTCAGTTAAAAGTATGGTACACTTAGGGCCAGTTTCTGGATCTTTTAGTTAACTGATCAGTTAGTAAACCGCCTGTTAATTGTAACTTGCTAGTTAAGTTTGTGCGCGTTTCTGAACAAAACCTTGACTGACTGTCAGCTAACTGAGCAATAAACTATAGTTGCTTAGCAACGATGCACAAGACACTTATCACTTCCGCCTAGTGCAAGCGAGCATCATGAATATTAATGAGCACACGTCAGCCAGCCCACGAGCCAGCCAACCAATTGCAGACGGCCATTTTGTCCATTCATGAATGAGTTTTGTAGTAAAATTTGTAGCAGCAAACGTCTCCTTCAGTGTTTTGAAGACATTGCTATACGGTAAAATCATTTTATAATATCACATTCTTCAATTAACTGCTTGCAAAATGGTACAAAAGTTGCGTTAAATACGATAACTACGATCGACAGTCAGCTAACTGGCCGATTTCCGCCAGTTAAATTTTTGGCCATTTTGATCGCTGGTTAGTGCAACGGGAAACGCAAGTTATGCAAATTTGTCAGTTAACACTAACTTGACCGGCCAGTTAAGATCCAGAAACCGGCCCTTAGTCCGTTGCTATACAACATAATGCTAGAACTACTACTACTGCTTCTGCTAGTCTACCACTACAACTGCTAATACTAGCACTACTGCTACATACTCGGTCCATTGCTGAGCAACATGCTGCCACATCCAGTCAGATGGGACGCTGAGGTAGTCGTAACACTCGTGTGAATCGCTGAATCAGAACTGGCTCTGTGCACATCCAGCAATAATCCCATCGTCATGCCATAATCATTCAACGAAAAACATGCAAACGAGAATAAAAGCATCCACTATGCTTGCATTACAATTACAAAAGTCCACCACTAAGATGAGAGGTAAATAGATGCTGGCTAATGCTTTAAACAAATATCCAGAAAAATGAAACTAGCAAACAATGAGGTTACTGTAACACAATGAATACTTCGTGAAAGCTGAAGATGAATGGTAAACAGTCGCCTAGGCTGAAATTTCACTCACCGCCGCCAACTGGCCTCGGGAGGGCACAGGTAAACGGAGCCATACGGTGAACAGTCCCTCTAAACACAGCAGTTAAGGTCGTGAATCAATCAGTTACATACGCTTTTACGGCAATTACTATACTTTTATTATATGATTCCTACAGATTACAATAGAATGCAATTAAGAAGATGTCAGCCCAGCCCAGCCCAGAGCTGCCATGAATCTAGAATTTTTGAGCGGCACAACCCAAACTTTTTAAGCTAAAAATCACCACAATGGTTGCACCTACCCCAGGAAACGTGCAGACTAACTTCAGTTCTTCTGGGGCTATCAGTTTTGGACTTAGAAGCCTGCACATGACAAGAATTATGTTGCAGCTTCCAACTTTTTCTATCACAATTTTAAAATTCTGATCAATAACAAAATTCACACCAACAAAGTCCTGCATTAAAATGTTAATCAAAGATATTCCAAATTTGTTACCCATATTCACAACTGTTTTACATGCAGTTTTCCAGTCTTGTTATGCATCCTCACTGTGATATTTTACTTCTTTACTGACCAGAGTAATTTACGTTAACGGAAACGGAAATGCACAGATACGAATTTAAACAGATTCCATTAACGAAAACTAAAACGAAAATAAAAATTCAGTAAAAACGAAAACAAAACGACAACAAATAAGTCCAAAACAATAATAAAACAGAAATGAAAAAGCCAAAAACGGAAAATGAAATGAGCTGACAAACACATTTAAAGTTGGCAAGTAACGCTGCTTGCTTGACAGGCGACTGGAACAGTCAATCATCTGCCATTGTAATTAACATTAGACGTATCACCACATGACATCAAATGGTCCCTGTTGTCAGTACTCAGTAGGCCTATAGTGTTAATGACTGCAGTGAGTGAGTAAGCGAGCACCCGGCATGTCACTGAAAAACGTCAAACAGATGTAATGATACTGGCATAACGACAGGGGCATGTCTGACTGGTGAATAATAAGAACTGCAACCTGACAGTGCAGTCTCTTGATGACAGCATCAAAAGCCGGCGAAGTTACGTGGTCCAGTCCAAGCCTTTGCTTTGTCCATTCTCCACAAATACCGTCGTTCAGTCACTGACGGCACGGTCCAGGAATGACAGACGTGCACAATTGATATGGATCAGCATTTAACAGATGTCGACGCTGAAGCTCATTATATGACCACCATGTAGCAGCCTACAATAGCTGATGACTGGTAACACTGTCGGACGTTTTCACTGCCGTGTCACTGAGCGTACGGCTGCAAAAGGAACACAATCTGTAAATGGAAAACACGAGAACCTCAAAAGCTAATATAAGAGAATTGTTCATTTGATGCTATAATGTGACAGTGTGAACGGCATGAACAACAAATTCTGTCATCTGCAACTTGCAGGAAACAAACTAAGCTGTTTCTTTCATCTGTATAAGTCGCATTCAGAGCAAAGGACAGAATTCATTGGAAGCACAAAGTTGCTTCAAACAAATCGTTGTCACAGATCACTTCCTGCCATAAAGCGAAGTCTTGCAGGCCTTCATGCTTTATTTTTTCACGTCTAATACTATGTGTTTATTTCTGATTATAACTGCATCTGATCAGATGAAAACAAAAACAAAAACTGAAACGAAAATGTGTAAAGCTTAAACGAAACTGAAACGAAAAAAAGATAGTCTGAAACGAAGACTGAAACCAAAAAAATCCTTCAAAATGGAAACAAAACTAAAACGTAAATTACATAGTAAAAATAAAAAGGAAACTGAAATGAGAAATAAAAGGTTAAACTTAAATCACACTGTTACTGACAGCCCTTATTGATATCTTTCTGTGTCAATGCAACACTTTTATTGCATCCTATCTTGCCTTTCTATACAAGTTTCTTTGGCATACATTTGAAATCAGTCTACAATGTCAATAATGACATACTGTAATTACTAACTAATAACTGTAGATAAATTTTGGTTGATGGGCACAATGAGAGAAAACTGCAGACTGCAGGAAAAGGATACATGTCTGTCGAGAAGGAACTGTTTCTTCTGCGAGGGACAGCTGCGCTCACGGTGCGTTCGATCAGTAACCGTCTGTCCACTGTTAACAGCTTGTTTCATATCCTCCAAGCTTGACAACGCACTCTGCAACACATCATACAGCACAGCGTTAATAATTAATACTGCAAAAAATGCAGATACTAAATCTGCCAAACTGGCAAATTATAAATGTTGCATTACATACTAGCTAAGTTTGATTTTTACATCAGACAGTACTGTACACGGTAAAACCAGGCCCATCAAGAAGGAAGGGGGGTTAAGTTATCACGGGGCCCCATGATGTTTGGTGGCCCTGCCATCAATCAAAAATATTAAGTACACCAGAATGCGCCATTTTCCTCTCAAAGGGCCTGGGTAAGATACCTGGAGGTCGATGCCAGAGCTGCTGGACATTTGGCTGACATTTGGCAGAGATCGGCCTCGGCAGGCAATGTTGATATTCGGCTGAGATAGATGAACGTGCGGCTGCTGCTGACATTGAGACACGACATTTGCATGCTGTTTACAGCACACAGAACATCTAATGATAACTCAGTCTACTATATAACCCCAACCATAAAGTACTGCAGTAAACAATATCACGATAAGTGCTATTGCCAGGCCAGCCACAATGAGACATCAAAACCTGGAAGGTTCCTGACCGTGGCTTGCAGTGACAATTCAATTAACAGCCACAAATATGCTTGCCAGCTGACACTGGTGTCATATGACAAATGCTAACCACCTTATACCCCACATGCCGTACAAATTCAATTTTACCCCGTCTACTGTAGTCACATCACTAAATTTCTGTTTACGTTCGGCAAAAACGATAGCGCAGTCGCTTGTTCTATAGGTACTTAACTTCACATCATCTGAGATTGCCAGACGAAAACAACCACGACAGCCCAGGTGCTCGTCATGATCACGATTAGATTCTGCGGCGAAACAGATAACAAACGACATTATATTTACCCGTGTCGTCGCCGAGACTTCACGGAGAATTGCCTCAAATGCTGCCGTCTCTTCCGCCTGTTTCTGCGTGTGCAGCGCGATTTTCTCGCTGAATTTACGAGGATTCGCCATGTTTACGCGCTGACCGAGTTATCATTATAATTGTCGTATAGCCCGATATTATCCAATCGGTGTCCTTGCTTCGTTCACGTGACTTTGTTTTTCTTTTTTATAGGTTACTTGACACTATGGTCAATAAAAACATAGAGTCGGCAGACCACCAACATTTTTAGCCGCTGTGTCCATGGTGGCTGGCAGGCTGAGACAGCTGAGTTGCTGACAGTCGATGAGGTTATCTTTGTTCAGATGTCTCAAAACAAGTCCAGAGAAAACGAAGTAAATACAAAAAAATACTTAAAACTCACTGCTTCCAGCAGGCCTACTGCTCCCCCTAGCGGCTCAGCCAAGTGCCTCAGATTCGGCCACTGCCTGACATCGTGCACTATAAATATGCACATACTTACTTACTTACTTAAAACAGTCTCACTCTGTTCGTAACCTTAGCTTCATATTTGACGAACACCTCACTTTCTCGGATCAAATCTCTGCACTGTCTAAATCTTGCTATTTTCAATTCTCACTCATTTCACCTAATAACAGAAAGATTTCTTTGTGGCAGTATTTTGACAGTTAGGTCTAATACTGCCTGCACTGTGGGTAATAAAACATGCCAAAAACGTTTCGTTGAACGATCTTTAAACTTTGAAATTACACATTATTCTGCAGCTTCTAGGTGCAACTGCAATACCCACACGCACTCGGACCACACAACATGACGACGCGTAATGTTGCGTCAGCCTGCGTGACGTCATTGGCAACCTATGTATAATGTTGCATTATGCAAAAAGCAAGCACATCACAAAACAAAATAAATACAACCAATATGTGCTTCTGCACTTGCAAAAAAAACAGAGTTGACACAAAACCAAAAAATGCAGCTTTCTGACATAAACAAATTCTTGCATGGGTTGACAAATAATGACTTTCTACTGGAAAAAGTAGTGTAATATGGTGATACTAAAGAGATCGAATTTTTCTGTGCATGATAAAAATATATGTCTAAACTAAAAAGGCTGTTGCTGTAGTAGCCGAACAGCTGATCTCTGACACAAAGAAGAGTGTTATTGTTAAAGCATACGACGCATTAAACTGATTTGACCTGATCAGAGAACAATCCCTAACGCTGCTAGTGTGAAAAAAATAATTAAAGCTCTGCTGCCTTCGTTCCTTCCTTCCATTGCAGGGCAGGGCAGCCAGTACACCCGGTAAGGAAGTAAGTAAGCAAAATCTGAATTTATATGGCGCATATCGTTAAATTAACCAACAACGTGCTTAGAGGTAGGCTTAGGCCGCCACGTGGGCCATCCCCAGAAAGTTCCCAGAAAATATACAGGGTACTGAAAGTCATGGCAGGAATAGCAGAGCACAACAACCTGCACCCCACTGAGCGCACTCACATGAGGTAGTGTGGGGACGTGGTTCATCGAAGGATCTCACAGTTTTGCCGACTTATACTCGAAGCCGATAATTCTACCCATGTAAGTACAAAGACCATCACTGAGTATGCAGTTCTACAGTGTACACCGATAACATACCGGTAGTTCAACAAAATGCTGACAACGAAAACTAAAGCCAGTCGATAAAGCATTTACTAATGCTGCTGACAACACAAAGCCAGAAATAACTTAAGACACAACGGAAAATCTACACATTCATTCTCTCTCTCATTCCCGGTCAGGGGGAAGGGGGCGGGTCACTGCCCCGATTGTGGTGACCCGCTCCGTTCCAGGAAGTCCCAGAGGCGTCGTGGATCGGTTGTGAAGAAAAGCACGAACAAACGCTTGTGATGAACTCCCAGGAACCGGATCCCAGGAGGCTGCGGCACTTTGCTGAGCTGGTGAGGTCCGAAACAAGCGGCAGGTGTCCGTTGCCAGTGGTCGCCGGTCGTTCGGTCGACGTGAGTGAGTGAGTGATAGGGTTCAAAGTCCCGCCCAACACAGTATAGGTCATTTCAGGGACCTAAAATTGTAAGAACTCCATTATACGCATGCATATGTAACTAACATAATGGTAGTTCTAATAATCTTCCCTGTTATCCTCCAGACAGTCGTTAATTTCAGAATGCGGTCGACGCTGGGCCCATATGCTTCCACCACGAGAAGGTGGCCACAGAGGAAGCCACTAGCTAAGGCTACTAGCTTGAACGGTCTACAATAAGGCATAGGGTGGTACAACAACCCAAGCTGAATGGCGGGTTGAGTCCACACATACCACAATAGGTCATTTACACAGTATCAAACCGAACTACTTCCTCGTGAATAACCAATAAAAACACTCTCTGAAAACTGCAAGGAAACATCTTGTATCTGCACTATATTAACCAAAAAGTGATGCAAACTGCTTAGCAAAAGGACTGGCTTTGATGCATCAAAATAAAGAGAACACAATGAAAAAAAACAAAAATAATAGCATTAGCACAAACAACTTGGAGTGCTCTGAAAATCATAACATACGAAGCGAATGACTTTCCAACTCAGATAAAAGTATGACGTTAAAATTTTACAACAATGCAAAAAACATGCACAACCGGAAACATAATATGCATCATTTTCCTAATTACAAACACGGATCGAATCAATGAATCTGTTATCTGTAAATCATATTACCTGTCAATCATACAAAAATAACGAACTATTAGACGTAAATTCTTAACATGAAATACAGAACAACAATTAAGGCAAAAACAATGCCTCATAACCTACAACAATTTAATTACTTGCAATTCAAAACGGTGATATTCAGTATATGTAACAGCTGTCAGAAAAAAAGATACAAATTTTGCAGCAGAAAAAAATCTGCTTATGTCATTTCTGCCTGATAAATACAGGGTGGGCCAATAAAAAAATGTGGCACTTTACTTATGTCCATATCTTCGCCAATTATAGACCGTTTTCAAAATTCTTTCGTTGGCACACTCTGCAGACAATTTGCAATAATGTGATTATTATAGATCCCACCACACAGTAAATGGATCTCTACATTACTTTGATATATAAACAAAATATACATATATAACGATTAGAGCAAACAAACACTTTGGTAAATGAAAAGAGAAAAAAACACTTCAGACCAACATTGCAGTGAATGGTCTGTATGACACTGGACTGTGTGGGTCTAACACAGTTTAGTGTCATATGGATCATTCACCACAATGTTGGTCTAAAGTTTTTTTATCATTTACCTAAATGTTTGTTATTACTGTTAGTTTTTTCTTATACTTATATTTCACAAAGTAGTGTAGAGACACATTTGCGGTGTGGTGGGATGTATAATAACTGTTATTGCGAAATGTCTTCAGAGAGTGCCAGTGAAAAAAATTACGAACATCTGTCAATAATTCGCAAAGATATGGACACAAATAAAGTGTCGCATTTTTTATGGCCCACGGTGTAGAATTAAGCTGGGCCACAATGACAATAACTTTAACTTTTGTTCATTTGTTGAACAAATTGGATTCTGTACCAAGGAATGCAGACATTGAAAGCGATTGCACATCATTCCATTCTAATAAACTTCATAAATTCGAAGAAACAATGCAATATTAAGCCTTTCACCATTGAAAAAGAAAGCTAGAGATGACAACGAATGGACAAAAGTTGCAAACTGCCATTTGACTTTTGACAAAAAAAAACAAAAAAAGCAACTAAGACCGTAATCAACCGTCTTTTCCAAAAACATAACAGCCACGACACAAAGAGTGTTTTCCACATGCCACATGCAGCATGTCACACTTTTCACTAATACTGATTTTCCAATACATGACTAGAATTTCAGTGGTTTCTCAAGGATACCATCAAGCCGTTGGCTGACGAATGTTAAAGCATGCAACTCACACAGTAAAGCCACAAAGAGACATGTGCTAGCCGGCAGACGATATAAACCGGACAGCGGCGTCACAGCAGGGGAGGGGGCAATCGATGCTCCTCTAAATTTTGGGCTGTCTGTAATTTGTCACAAAATCTTCTTCATGTCAGTGAATTTTCATCCAAAAATGCAAAAATGCAAAAATATGAGACACAAAACACCCATTTCGGGAAAAATTACAAACAAAATTGAAATCTTGAGAAGCAAGCACCCTGTCAGAAATTTGTAGCTGTCTATTGGAATTCTGTCAGAAATACAGAGTGTCTGTTGGAAAAATTGCAACCTCCTGCCCCACTGACTTGTCCTGCTGCTGAAACCGGAATCAGTTGAGAAGCTGGTAAGT
>Ga0209367_1000100_pt1 | contig 57296 bp, 30 predicted proteins | sample WorMetLIZISLAND2_FD_187412 | JGI IMG/M metagenome (GOLD analysis project Ga0209367, IMG submission 187412) | Marine gutless worms symbiont microbial communities from Max Planck institute for Marine Microbiology, Germany - Olavius geniculatus... ...
GACCATAGAGTCGTAAATATCAGATTATCTATCCACCAGAAAAGTGCATTGTGGAGCTTAAAATGCATGAAATTCGTTTTTCGGCCGGGGCTCCGCCCAGGACCCCGCTGGGGGAGCTCACGACGCTCCCCCAGCCCTCCTAATCGGCTGGGGAGGGGGAAACCCCCTCCATATTCCCCACCCCCTCGACGCCTACGGCGTCTCGGTCTCGTAGCCCCTGCTAATTAGGGGGGTGTCTCCATCCCTCAGGGGGGATGGAAGGCCCTGCCACTGGGGACGGGGGTCTCCTTTACATATTTTTGCAAAGGGGGTGTCAAAATTGGCTTAAAATGTAGCGTATAAGCCTCTATAACTTTGGAGCTAAGGAAAGTAGCCTAATGAAACTTTACCACGTGACGTGCCGCTAAGTGGGGGTGTTAAGCCGGGAACAATTTTTTTTGCGGAAGCATTTGGGAAGACAAAAACGTCCAAAATTCGGCGCGATTTAGAACAATTTTCGAATTTGACCGCAAAATATCTCTGCAATGAATGGAGATGTTGACAAGCTGTAAACGGCATTATTAAGCACTGTCCCTAACGCGTTGAACAGAAAAAATTGTAAACTTTTGTTCATTAACAAAAAAAGTTATAGGGGCTCGTGTTGACTCACCCAAAATCGACAGTGAGTGCGTTTTCGAACAACTTTAGACTTTGATCGCGCATATCTCGGGAATGGATAGAGATATCAATAAAAAGAAAACGGCATTCTCAACTACGATCAATTTCACGTCGAACTCAAAAATTGGTGAACATGGGTTTACAAATAGCAAAGTTCTGTGGTCTTATTTCGAACCACCCTCGTTCAACCTTGCGCTTGCTATATAGGATAATGCAAATTATGCAATTGGGTTCGGGCCACCGTCGTGACTTTGCTGCGAACGGAATTTCAACCCCTTAACTGTCCCCAGTCGGACTTACAGCGCGGGCGGCCTCACGTTGGGCTCTGCCTTATATCTCTAGTTATTATTATTATTATTATGAACGAAAAGATTAGCGTGGCGTTTGGTTTAAAATAGACTCCAATTAAGGACACGTAACAAAATTACATAGTGAGTCTTAGGGTGGGCCAAAAAACTGGCACAACTGTTGTTAATTTCTTACAATGTGTTGTTACAGAATCGTATTGTTTTAATTGCTGCTTTTAAAACGCTGATATTTCACTAGGTATATATAGCGACAAACTTGAGATGGTGCGATCTTTATCATTTTTACTGATAGTGTTACTACAAATTTTCTCCTGATTTTGACAGCAAAAGAATTTTGAAAATCTGTTAATATTTGATGAAGTTATTAGTGTATAAAAACAGTGTGCCAGTTTTTTGGTCCACCCTGTAGATAAACACAGACTTGTTGCTTGTCATTACAAGCACTATACTGACGAGTTTTTCGAGTGTACCAATATCGATTACCTTAAACGACATAAAAATATAAAAAACGGGTTTTGAGTATTTTTTCGTGATATCAAACTGTAAAAATATTTCAGCAAAGAATTGCAGCCAAATTATTGGGTAGCGATCATGACAATTCGCATATGAAATTTTTTCAGCAGAAAAAAGTAAATTTTAAGCATTTGAGATTTGACCTCATAGGTTCAAGGAGTTCTCTGTGCAGAGGCATCAAAATTTAGGTACCCTCTAAAAACGCATTTTTATTATATTGCAAGTTGTATAGTAATTCTTTATGTGGTAGCCCCGGTGCTGTCGCGCGTCACGTGAGCTTTACTCAGTCTCATATTACTTGTCTGCATTTCTGATGCTTCCAAAAGTGCATTTGCGGTCCGCGGCGCTAGGAAGCTTACATCGCTCAGCAGACGCTGACCCCGTAATACATAGCTAATGGTGCACGGTGCACGGCTTGCTGCCTCTTTCGTCTTGCTCTTTTCCACCATCGCTTTCGGCTTTCGGCCTCACACTTCGGCCTTTCGGGTCACAACTCACAAGCTGCGTCCCTCGGGCCTTGCAGGACCAAGGAAATGATTATTGATTGTTGGGGCGAAGGACACCACTGACCCGGCCCGTTCAGATAAGTGCAGAAATCTGTCGTAACATCATTAGGCCTACGATTAACTCTTGTGCACAGTATGACGAAGTAAACAGTGTGGTCGACAGCATAGTAGTGCAATATTTCATTAATGTAAACGTAACCGTACTGCTCTCAGCTGTCAACATCATTTGGCCATAATGAAGAATTGCAATATGGGATCGCAGTTCGTGATGAAATGAAGTTCGGTGCGTGCGCGTCATTTGAGACACTTGCAGCATTACTATAGGCGGCGCCAGATATAGCAACATCGTGACGACGTCACCTCAGCAGCAGCAACATCAGCAACAGCAGCAACGCACTCACGCCAGCAGCATCCGTTACCTTTGTCTATTTTCATCAGAGATCGTGCGTGACTTTGCATCACGTATTCGGTATACGCGGCCGTCCGTCGTATCCTCCACCCACTCACTCTTCCTGTGCCCGCCGTCTGTCCGTCCAATATGCTCGGACAGCTGCTGACCGCTCTTTAGCTATGCGTTGACGTCATAGGCGGCGACGCGTCGGATTGGCTGGTGTGCGTGCGTCGACTGCAGTGTGTTGCTATGCGACGAGTTCATTCATAAAAACCTGCCGCCCGGCCGGCGGCCTGTTACTGAGTCTGCTGCTGCTGCTGCTGCTGCTAGTGCTTCCGTGTCGCGAACTGCATCAGTGCGATGCGTTGTTGTGGCAGCGATGCATGCATGAATGAGTGTCAGTATAGTACTTTGCAGACTGTTAACTAATGTCCGCCAGTCACGTTTTATTTATTTTATTTACACTGATATCGTCATACGGTGCATCCATCATCCATCTACTTGTGCAGCATAACCTGTAGCGACTGTCAGCATCAGATGCGCGCACGGCTATAAGTCGACCGGGCAATGTGTTGACATCGGCACGATGATGCTGGCCGCGCCCCCGTCACTAATGCCGGCTGACGACAGCGCGCGTTTACGCCTGGAAGCGGACGCCGAGTCGTCCGTGTCCAGTCTTTCGACCACGTTGTCGCCGGCCAGCTGTCTGCGTCTCAGCCCGAGCCCGCTACTGACGACGAAGAACGCCGACGAGCGACTGATGTCCGTGGGTGTACTGAGTACGTCGTCGTCTGTGTCGTCGCTTCGGCGTCGCGTCTCGCCACCGCCACTCGATGACTTGAACACGCCGGCGACGTTCACGCCGTCGACCTACTCGTGCGCACACTTCGTCTTCGACGGCGTCGTCGGCGGTGACTTCGCGCTTACCACGGTCGACGAACTTCCCACTAGCGGTCAGTAACACCCAACCCGCATTGTTTTTCTTCCACGTATAAGACTAAAAACTTTAATTTTTACTAGTGGTAAAGCCGACGAATTCCGGGCAAAAGGCCACCTGACGAAATGCCACCAGGTTGCAAGGTTGCATGATTTTTCACTGGACTCACAGTTGTAAGCAACGTTAAGTTCAGTAAAATGACTAATTTTTGTACCAGACTGTATTTCGTTAAATATTTTTAGCTCAGAAAAGCATCCGGAATGTTTTGTTAATTTTTGGTGATTATCTGGTTTTTAGTTGTTTTATTTTTATTATTTTTTATTTCTTTCTGTATGGCAGACTGAAGCTTGCTAGCGAACAGCTGTTGAGCGGATATTAAATTTTTCCTATCGTATAGTACATCTATCAGACGGCTGCTACACATTTGTCTTGCGCAGGTGTTTTATTGGTATTTTCTTGTCAGTGTAGGCTACTGCGCAGTGGCGTGGCTATCAAACTTTGTCGACTGTTAGGCAGAACTCGCCGTTTTTCCCCTAGCATTGGCCGTACCCATCGCCAGTACTCATTTTGCCTACCTACGGAGGGATGGCCAGGCTGAGTTTGACCTAGGTGGTTAATTGGTCAAATACAAACGCGAACGGACAGCCATCTCAGTACTAACGCTGCCTAACATCGAATTGTCTTCGGGGCAGATTAGCAGGGAGAGCTGGAAGCTTGAGACTATTTAACTCGATACCTTACCAGAGATTTTTGTAGGCTCGTTGGGAGTTAGGACCTCTTTAACTAGGCCCCAACTTTTCCCTTCTGGTGCAACATTAGTGTCCTCCTCCTCCCCCTGATGGATTTGTACAGGTGTTTCTGTCAAGTACGGCGAAGTAGTTGCTATTTGTTTCATACTGGGCTGACGTCACTGACTATTCATCATTCCATCAACCTTAGTCGCATTCTGTTGACATTATGCAGCTACCGTATAATCCATCAATGTCCGTGCAAGCGCCTTAATGCATTTGCTGACAGTTTAAGATTGCATAATGCTGCCACTTGCTTGCTCCAATTGTATGCGCTTTGTTTTTTTGGAAACATTATTTTTAAAAATAACAAAATACACACGGGGTGGGGTAATTGAAATAAGTATATCCATATGTTTCACATCGTTGTTTTGAGGTAACTGCAGCAGAGGAAACAGTTCATTGCTTTTGGCATTATTTTTGCAATTCTCGTCCCTCCTAATAAGCCGCAATGCGCGTCTTGTCCGTTTTTCGTTCGTTTCTCTGTCCAGATGCTGCCGCAAAGGGAAAAATATGCAGACCCCCGCGAGAAACATCTTTCCCTGGCGACACATCTCTTTTACGATGCAGCGGCTCAGTGATATTTTGATCAGCGGAACATGCTTTGATCCCTACGAAGCACCAGACCTTTCTAGCTACTCCGGACTAAGTTTTTTATTTTTTTTGGTTTTGTTTTATCCTTTTGATTCTTTACGCATAATAATAATAACGCTAATAAACCGATTACCACAGGAGACGCAGAAAAGCTATCAAGGTCTGTGAATGCAGTCCGGTAGATCACTCAATCAATCAACTTCCTTCTACCAGTAGGCCTAATAGCATGTGTGGGCATATACGTCAGAAAACAGCAGTTGATAGTGGAGGATCGGTGGCGTACTAAAGAGTTTCAACGAAGAACCGCAGACGCCTACGTAGTGAGCTGTAGCTGATGACGTTGAGTCTTCCTCGTGCAACTAACTGCTTGCAGTATACTAACGATCTGTTGTTCGTGCGTACATCCGCCCACGCTGCGTGCTCATTCACTGCCCAGCGCCTAGCACAGCACACTCCGTGTGTCTGTCACACGCATCCACGCACGCACCGGCTCATGACGTCATTGCCGCCGTGGCAACGAAAATAGCAACTGCAGCAGCAGCAGCAGCCGGCAAACGGCAAAGGGCCGCTGTGTCACGCGCCGCCGGCCCGTCACAGAAATTAACAAACGCCGACCCGACCGACGACGCTTTATTTGCGGCACGTCGTTCGACCGACAGCTTTACGATTCAGACTGTTTATTTGGATGGGCAGAAATGCAGGACAGGAGGACAAAAACTATGTAGGCCTAGCAGCCAATATCCTGTCTCAAAAAACGTGCCACTTTTATTTCTTTAAATAACTCCGTAAAACATTGGCGATTTTAATAATTTTTGGCGCGCAGCATCGCGAAGAAACTTGACGTAAATGATTAGTTTTGCTCACCTCACCTTAATAATGTTGCTACACTACCGGGATACCTTGTGAAATGCCTAGGTCGTTTTTGAGACACGATGTATCGTGTCTGTGACGACTTTCGCTGTGCTGATAAACGACGACTTTTGGCGTACAAATCCTCAAAGTATAATTGCGTAACTTGCGTAGGCCTATAGGCAGCTGCATAACATTTTGTTACGAATTTATATTTATTATGTAGCTATTGTTAAACAATAATGCAATAGTTTCAATATAGCCTATGATCGTACTTTCGTTATATGAAATATACAAATTTGTAACTGTTTTAGACTTTTTTAAACTTCTTGTTGACGAAGTAAAATGAATACAGAATACTAACGAAAGCTGTGACAGTATTGTACAGGCTATAAAAGTAATCGAAGTCGTATGATATTGGTATACACAATAGGCATACATGTAAAGGTGTTAATATATTTGTGTTCCATAACTATACAATACAGCAACTAATGTAAGCTAAAATCCGAGCACTGAACTATCTGTGGTCTGTTGCTTGATGTCTCCTATTTAACTCGCGGCTATTCCGGCGCTTGCAGCACACAGGCGCCATAGGGCTGTGCCATAGCGTGGAAAGTGCGTCACTATACCGTGAACTGTTTGGCGTGGGATCGCACGTATTTAGGATATCCGTTGCGTTGCTGCAGCAGCTGTGTCGCTCGCTGAGTTGACAGACTGACTGATAGAAGGACCTCGCGACATGTTTGTGGCTTTTTACTCAGCACTGCCGTACATGCACGGCGCAATTATTAGTCACTGATTTCGCTAAACTATTGTCACAAGTGCGACTTGTCTATTTTGTTGTACACGAGTTCGTACGAGTGCACTACAAGTTTTGTACGAGAGAAGACGGCAAGCCTAAGAGAGGGGAATTTACACGAAAAAAGTTAGTTTGTATGTGGACATTGCTTGACAGATGTTGACATAATAGCAGGCCTACATGTACTTTCTGCAGCAAGTTTGGATGAACTGTTTTGCTTTAGTTCGTGGGATTAAGTCAAGCTCGCAGGAACTCAGGTCAAATATTTGAGCAAACTTTTTCCATATCTTTGCCCGTGCTATTTGATGATCGCTGTTGTGCGTTGCGTGTCGTTGTGAGTCCAGTTGATGCTCTGGACAACGGATCAGTCACCGCGGCGTCGAGTTCGAGTGTTGAGAAGGATGTTGTTCTGGTAGACAACAACAACAGCAACAGCGACGGTCAGTGCACGGCAACTGTCAGCGATCTGCCGCTATCACCCACACTGACGGCCTTACCGCTGCTGCAGCCAGCCACCACAGTCTCTGACGTCACGGCAGCACAGGAGTCGCGTGACCAAAAGCCACGTGACATGACCCTGAGTGCGGTCGAGCCGACTGCTGCCGCTGATGATGAAGTTCCGGTCGCCGAGGAACCGCCATCACTGACGCTGAGGACGTCCGGCGTGGAAGGATCGTCGACGTTGACGCTGCTTGGTGAACTGCTACCTCACCAGCAACAGCATGAACACAGTGTCCCATCAGGTTCGTTGTCTGTCATGTCAGCATCGCACGTAGCGATGGATGTTGACGACAGAGATCGTACTGATGGCATCCAGTCGTCAGTCCGGCCACGCTACGGAGTCGTTGTCAACAGTCTACCGGGGCCCAGTGCTCGACCGAGGTCCAGATCGCCAGCGACGTGCCTCGTCGATGACCGTCGCTTCTTTTCGCCACTGATTGTCCACCGCGCCGTCGCCTGTCCGTATCCGATCCCGTTCGGCGTAGTCGGCGCGCACCCCGCGGCCGGGTGTTTCTTCGAGCCACAGCGTTGCTGGTGGCAGCCGCCGCCGCAAGCGACGTCGTCGTCGACGTCGTTGCAGACGTCACTGAGTGAACTGTGCAGCAGTGACGGCACGGCATCGGCGGCACTGCAACGTCTCTTCTGCGACGTCAACGCCGCTCAGATGACGTCCAGCAGCGCGGACAGGAAGCTGGAAGCCAGAACTTTGCCGGCGTCTGCAGTGACGTCGACAACGGCTTCCTCTCGACGCTCTAGTCGTCGCGACCGCGTGTCTCCGGGTCCAGTGACGGCCAAGTCGTTCACGTGTCCGGCGCCGGACTGCGGGCGGAGTTTTTCTCGCAGCGACGAGTTGGCGCGCCACGGTCGGGTTCACAGCGGCGAGCGTCCGTTCTCGTGCACGGTCTGCGGTCGAGCGTTCAGCCGGCGCGACCACCTGGCGACTCACGTTCGTACTCACACGGGCGAGAAACCGTACTCTTGCGAAGTATGTGCACGCAGCTTCGCGCGCAGTGACGAGCGCAACCGACATCGACGAGTTCACGGCAAAGCATCGACCGCCGAGCCGCGAAACACTGCACCGCCAGCCAGACACTTGGAACAGACTTGTACTGGACTGTAAGACTCTTACGTATCCTGCAGCCTCGTCAATTGTGCACCGTCGCAGCTATCAACAGTGGCGTCGTGGTGATTTGCCGCCCGTCTTCCGAAATTTTTAGGTGTCGGAATATTGCCGCGAAACGATTTTAGTGCAAAAATGCAAAACTTGGGGCTGACAAACTCTCATTCCTGGGTAATTTATAAACAAATTTTATCCCCTCTGTCGGAAATTTGCAACTTCCTGTCCCACTTGCTTGTTTTAACTCATGATGCCGTTTGCACAGCTGTCACACCCCAGTGAATCAGTCGCCAGTTGCAGATTAAAGAGGAACATTAAGCCATCTCCCGTTTGATGCTTGACCGTCCGTTTAGCTCCATTTCAGTTCCACGCCGCGCAAAGAAGACTACTTTGCAAGTTTGCAAATGCAACACGAAAAAATCGCGGACCCTTCCTTTAAACGTCTTGGCCATAAGCTGGCTTTCCCACTCAGAAAATTTGGTACACCAGTCGTCGTAGGATCGAATTTGACAATATACTGCATTCATTGTTGATAATGTCCGAAAAGAAACTGTAATCGATAGGCCTAGCCATTGTGAAGTGCCGACCGTTCACATATTTCACATGATATAATTTTATATCGCAAAAATAATTAATCTGTGACATAATAGGCTTAATGTAAATGCTGTTTCGACGCGTTGCACTTGCAGCGTAGACATTTTCGTTCACGATTCACTCGTCGTATATACATGTAGGCCTAAGCCTATACACCATGCAAGAAAGCATTGCATCTTTTCGTTCTATTCACAATGCACATTGTAACCCACGTATTTTTGCGACATGAGCTCGGTGAAATGGATTTCCGGTAAGTTATCGTATAATGTGTGATGCTACTGTACAGTTTACGCCAGGCGTTGTGTTTCTACAGTGAGTCTTTTACCCGCTTGCAGCATTTTACCCAGATCATGTTGGACTGCAGTGACAAATGCATTTTTGTTCCGTCAGTCGTTTGGTATCAGTGTCCATACGATCGATGCAGTGCGACGTCGGCGAGAAGATGCTTCCGATGCACACAGCTATGCTATTTAGGCTAGTATAATTTACACACAAGGAACCCTGCAGGGAGTTATCGTTTTCTTTTGGACGGATAAGCGCTTGAAACGTGATTCTATCTTACTGACAAATGAGATCATCAGCATCGTTTTTGCCAGAAGTTACAAGCACTGCAGATATTGTACGTTAGTAATTTGCGAATTACAATATCAGGTGAAAAAAAACTTTGCGTCGCTTCTCTCTGCAGTCGCTCAACTGTAGTCACTGCAGTATTCGTTTAGTACTACCGATATAGGCCTAATGCCTTTTCGATAGGGCCAATTTCAACCGCAAGCCATTTCCGAAATCTCGTGCACATCTTTTTCAGAGTCTGAGCTATCGGCGAGAAGTTCTGCAGGCACTCACACGCATCGACCTGCGCTAATTTCTTATTCATGATCAATGTAGCATTTACATGATCTTGCTATACGGTTTTTCTTATGGGGTGCAGTTTACACGATCCAGCAAACGTCCAGCAAACTTCCAGCAAAGGTATTCAAAATACACGTGCTAATGCTGGACGTTTGCTGGATCGTGTATACACCCTATTAAGGTGCTCCGGACTAAGCCGATCAGCTTGAGCAACATATCACAGCAGGCTACATTGAGTAGGCCTATTTCATTTATTACTACTAAGCCTGAAAGCTAAAACTCATTTAGGCCTACCATCTCAGTGAGGGTAGAAGGCTGGCTGAGTGAAATCGGAGGCTGATTACACCCCACCGTAATTTTACATGCCCACAGACGATCACCCCACCAGGTACTAAACTACTAACCGGGCCCCGGCGTATAGAGTAACTTTGTTGAACTTGATCGGACACAACTCAATTAATCATAATTTTTTTGCGGCTAAAAACGTAACCTTTAGAGAATGAGATCCGAGCCAATCCCAACACTATGGAGTCAGAGTCTGTACATTAATTTTTATACGGGTTTATTTACAGCATGTACACAACGACAGCACTTAGTGGAATAGCCGATCAGAGCAACATAAATCACAATATAAATAACATCATTGTTAATTATAACGCACAACAATATTCGATCAACCACGATGTGCGACGAAATAATAATACCAAAATCGAATCACTTAGAGACTGAATTCATTAACGCTTTGTAGCTTATGATAAATCTTTGTAAGCATAAAAATTACGACAGTTAGAGTGTTTAAACTTTTTTCGCAATAAAAGCGCCTCGCATCAACCAAGCTTATGCGTTTCAGTCAGCCAAACTTGGCAGATTTCACCAAATTTAAAAAGAGCAAACATTTTGTTCAACGTGCCTCAACCTCGTGGGACTCTGATTAAGAAGCCAAGTTTACGTGTAAGTTGAATGACGTCGATCGAGGCTCTACAAGGTAACTTGAAATCTCCCTGCTAATGCTTCTTCACAAAAATCTTCAGCTTATGCGTACGAGGAGACATAAGATGTGCAGCGAAAAACAGATACGAAAACCGGTAGAACCACTGGTAATCTGGTATATCTGCAAATCGCGCCTGGGTCGGCTACAAGATTTTTTTTGAACACGGACAGTGTTCGGGTGTGGGAAATATAGGCCTGTCTAAAATAAAATTCTACCGCTGTCAGTGGCGGATCCAGAAATTTGGAATAGGGGGCAGAAGGGTAGTGGGCGGGGACTGCGCACCCTCCCTGGAAATTTTTTTGATTTATGCAAAAATAATGCACTCTAAGCAAAATGTTCAATTGTTTTAAGATGCATCCAGTCAATGGGGGGCGGCCGCTCCCCCGCCCCCTCTTGAATCCGCCACTGACCCCTGCAGACCTAATTCAAAGACCACAGCATTAACCAAAGTACAATTAAAGAAGTTATTTTGCTGCACATGAACCACATCAGCGCTGTAATGGCCACACACGACAGCTGCTGCTTTGAGATCTTCGCTTTATACAAGTGAGACGTCAACGCATGCCTGCAAATACAATCACGTAACAGCACGTGACTATTCACAATGTTTCGTTACTCGCGTTTCGTTGTCGTCCGCTGTTAATAACGGCAAAATGCGTAATAACAAATAGTCAACAGAGTCAGAGACTATCCAGACGCGGCAGTTAACAGGCGTTTAGTTACCGGAACGATATTCAATACGAACATCCGCATATACATTTGAGGGTCTTTTATATATCAACTTTCATAGAATAAGTGCATAAATCAGAATTAATTTATCATTTCTGGTGTAATATTACAACAAGGTGTACTTAATAGTTTGCATTTCAAATGTGCAAAAGAGGAGCAAAAGAGAGGTGACTTGCAAAGTGTATTCCCCAGAACACTCAAGGAACTATAAAAGGCTAAATCGCGTCGCGTACTCAATGCTGGTTTATTCGTAAAATATACATTATAGCATTATCGTTCCGGTAAGCGTGAAAGAAGCCTGTCAGACGGGTGACTCGATAAACCGCATGACGTCATCGGGTGACGGCGTGACGTCATCATCGTCATCATCATCGTCTACGTCATCGTCGTCGACGTTGCTGCTGGCACTGGCTGTGCTGGTGGTCGTGGACATGGACGCGTATTGGCTGTCCATGGTACCGGTGCGGCAGGCCAGCGGGTGGCCGCGGGTGACCGTCATGGGAAGCTGTACCGGTGACGCTGCACGGTGAGGCCGGGTACAGAGGTCCATGGCCGGCGTCAGCGGCACACCGACGGCCGTCGACGACGAATCCGATCCACTGTACAGACGACCACCGCTCCCGATGTCTGGCCAGTAGCCCGTCAGATCCAAGTACTCCTAACACAGTACTTTTTAGTTTTTAGCCGACCGTACTTAAGTAACGGTTGAGCTATTGGTATGAGTTGTCGTCTGTCCGTCCGTGTGTCATAGATGTATTGTGGCTAAGCGTTAGGTCGTAGAGGAAAATTTTTTTACACAAATAATTAGCCAAGCGCCTTAAACTCGGGCACGCAAAATTTCATCGATCCGGTGCAAAGGAAACATTTTCAAATTGGGGGTTGAATGGAGAGGGGGGGTTGGAAATTCAATGGAAAACTGGCCATATCTTGGAAACGGCGAGAGATAGGAAGGGGCATACGGCGTTTTAGATAAGACAGAAATCATCGACCTTGGATGACCTTGAAGGTCACTGACAACCAGTACGGTCAGCTATCCTAGCGACAGCTAGGTTTATTGTATTTTTACCGTGCAATGCACATGATACTGCCGTCGTAAGTCGTCTGTCCGTCAGCCCGTCTGTAACTTTGATGTATCCTGGCTATGTAGATTCGGTTACTTGGAAATTAATTGCACGACTACTTAGCGTAGAATCTAATGACGAATCGTGCAACTGCTGAAGCGTCTGTTACTATAAAGTCCAGTTTGAGAACAGATGTTTTAAAGTAGGTAATTTCCTCCGCCAAGGAGGTTATGTTTTTGCCAGAGTTTGTTTGTTTGTCTGTGTGTTAGCAAGATAACTCAAAAAGTTATAGACGGATCTTTCCGAAATTTTCTGGAAATGTCGGGAATGGCAAAAACTACCAGTGATTCAATTTTGGGGGTGATCCGGAAGAAATCCTGGATTCTGGATCACTTTGAAATTTTCGTTAACATTGCTTTCAATGGGGCATAAGGGAAACCGCTGCCAAACCAAATATGGTGCTGTCACCTGGCGAACAACATGGCGTTGGCGGAGGTCTGCGGTCTGTGACTGCTTTCTAGTTTGAATTGGGTCACTGACGATATCACGAATTTGATCATCATATGCGCATAAACAGTATGAACAGTACTGTTGTCTGTTTCTACCTCGGAGACGCAGTGAGCCAAGATGCGGTCGAGATCAGAGACGAGATCAGAAAATGCAGGCCGCAGGCCGGGACTGTCGTGCCAACACTGAAGCATCAGGTTGTATCTGCAACCAACAAGCCATCATACTCATCACTCAAGCTGCATCTGCAAGCACGGAAAATGACGAAATTTTACTGCAAATCTGTAGCTGCTTCTCACACCCAATAACAATAGATTATAAATGTCCAACAGTTGTACTGAAATGTAGCAGTTATGTTTTTTTTGCTTACATTTCACTTCATAATCCTGAAGTAGGCTATTAACGAACATACGTACGTCCAGCCGCTATTAAGTGAAGAGATTACATTTAAAAGCAATAGATGATAAATTATAACAGCTCTGTAACGCACGTCTTTCTCTTACAAACCACGAAGTAACACAGCAGCATACTAAGAGAAGAACTTACAATTCAAGTGAACAGTGAGGTGGTTTTTCCATGCGATGTCCGTCACGCAGCAAACTGAAAAGTTTCTCGACGGGAACGGACGGATATGGCGTGCCGCCTAGCGTGAATACTTCCCACAAAAGTACACCATATGACCAGCTGCAGCAACAGAACAATCACACGCCATCATCATCAGACGCCATTGGTGTCACCTGTACACGAAATCACTTACTATTTCCTTTAAAACGACTATAATCAGTCATCAGTAATCAGCTAGTTAATGTTGTGGATCACATTCTTTGCTACCGAACATTTGTGCAAAAGAACATCTCTAAAACACTGGTCACCATAATAAACTGTTTCTGCCAATCTGTCTGTCTCGTGTGTATATTCTGTCACCTTCCTGTCCTCTGTCTTCTGTTTATTATGGATCCGTGTGGTCTGAAATAAATAAATTGATTGATTGATTTGAATCACTAATGTCGGCCCAGTACGGACATTATGCGGCCGTCTGCCTAAAGCTGTGCAATCCTAAAACTCTAACTCTGACCTTCTGAACCAAGAATTGACACATCAATTATTCCTACAGTAAAAAATGTGCACAACAATTTTGGTTTTTTGGCACCTTTTAAGGTTTGAGTTAGGAGCTCGTACACAATGAACGAATGGACAGCAAGTCTGATATCACTGTAATCAGTACATAACATAACATATGACATTATAATATTCATTTGTTACAAATTGTAAGAACACAAATATGTCATAATTTGTAATGCACATTTTGTAAAAAAAATATATGTAACATTCTGACTGGCTTACACGTCACTTTTTGCAGTGTATCTGCGATCAAACAACGCTTCCGGTGCCATCCACTTTACAGGCAGACGACCCTGTAAAGTAAGTAAGTAAGTAAATGATTTATAAAGCGCCAAAGTCTCAGAAGGAATCAGGGTGCATAAAGTATAACGCAATACAATTTAATACAATATGGAATAAAATTTTTGATGTAGTGCAAAGGCACAGAGTTTTCAACTTGCTGTACAAAACATCACTGCACCAACTACAGATAAAAGAATTACATAAATCGACAAACCAAAATTATAGTTATTCCATCCGTTTACTCACTGTCAGCCACTGTACTGCATTAATTACAACAACTTATAAAGCCATTTACTGTGTAACTTCTCTATGCCGACAGCCTGACGTATTTCGTAAATGAGCAATTTTGATCTAAAATAATACTCGTTGGTTTTATTTGCAACCTCTTGGAGTTAACACAACCGTGAAAATTGTACATGAAACCAACTACTACTACAAATATGCAGCTCTCTCTCCGTTGGATTTTTCCCGGACTAAACCCTGCATCAATAAGACTATATTGAGAGTTTCATGGAGTGCAAACGTTGTAATTACAAAGCCATGCATTCGATGTACTCACGTCTGTCGTCTTGCGGTAGTAATCAGTGTTGAAGACGTTGCGTGTCAGTCCGAAGTCGGCGATTTTGACGACGAAGTCTTGAGCGACAAGCACGTTCCTCGCAGCCAGGTCGCGGTGAATACACTGCACGCACAAACACGCCGCGTCAGTCATAGACGCGTACGATAGTTTCAAAAGTTACTTCGATCAAAGTCTGTCGTGAGTACAGCAGCACATACGTTGGAGACCGGTCTCTAAAAGTAACTTATGAGAACGACATATATGGCAGTATTCTTACAGTTGGAATGGCCTCTGTCTCACCCAATCCACTGCATCGAAGCAGCCTAAAAGACGTACATTTTTTGGTAAACATTTGATTTCGCAGTAACTTCACAAAGTAAAAGTAGTCGCATCGCCTGGCTGAATTATAGCACATGTAGGCCTAACAGCAGCAGAAATATTTGGCAAGAATGCAGTTGTTACGCTAAAGTCACAGTGCCACCGTGTGTTGTTGATGTTACCATTCTGGTGGACAAGTAGTCCATGCCGCGAGCGGTCTGATAGGCAAACGACACGAGATCTTTCATCGTCAGTTGTGGCTTCTCCAGCGGTGCCAGTCGATGAGCGTCGGTCAGTGTCGGTTGATAGGCAGCGCCTCCTCGTTCCGTTGAACTGCTCGCTGCACTGCTAGTCGATCGGTCTCCCATAGATCGTCGATCTCGTAGAAAATCTCGCAGATTCCCGTGCCGCGCGAACTCCACGATCACGTACAGCGGACCTGCGTGACATCACACACACGTCATCATCTTGACGTCACAAGCCAGCGTCAGCTGCACTGGCTGCAACTTACGGGCGGGCAGCGTTATTGGCGTGTTACAGACTTTAATTTTTAGCTCATTTAATTTTTAGCTCACTTTTCAACTCAGTAATGCACTGGGTACTCCATGAAAAATTAGCCTCTAACTTTCACGCATTCTCTTTTATACCTTCATAACTTCATCAACTGTATTTGATCGATTTAATGAGCTCAAGTGCCATGTGACAGCACCAGAAATATTGTACGTCTTGTATAAAAGTGTTAGCCAATTAAATAGAAATGTTTAAAAAATCAGCCTTTTAAGATTGTTTTGAACTGTACGAGTAGCCTAGATAAAACAACACACGGTATAATCTAATCTAAACTAATTTAATCTGATCTAAAAACGATAATTGTTATAACCTCAGCAATTGTCACGTTTAACTGTAAATCAGAAGTGGGGGACATTTTTATTAATTTGTATGAAAAGAGTAGAGAGAACTGTACTAGAGGGGCTAAACCCACAGCTAGAGATTTTCAGCAAAATTTAGAGTACTACTCTTCACGATAACCCATCTCAGAGCTACGAAACGTCACCTGCCAAATGGGATCACACCCGACACTGGTGAATGCGCCCCACCTCAACGCCAGCCAGAGGTGTTGATTCTCAATTAACTTATTCTAAAAGGATGGAAGGCTGAGTTGACCTTGGTGTTGGTTACATACCAAGATGGTTTATCTGACCGCAGACAGTCAGCCATCCAAGTAGTAACCACTTGATAGCGACCCCACAGGGAATCAAACCAATGACCTGGCGATCGTAAGTGCGACGTTCTAGTCGTTAGACTACCAAGCCAGCAAGGGCGGTGACGACGTGGTCTTTTGTCCTCCTTTCCTCAGATGGCTATTTCTGCGAATGTGGCCAGCCAGCCAACAGTGCGGTGAGTTGTTACTGACCGTTCTGCGTGCAGCAGGCGAGTAGGTTGATGATGTTGATGTGTCGTCCCATGAGTTTCATCACTTCCATCTCTTGCACCAGATCACTCACGTCGCGATCCGACGCGTCGGCTGCACACATGATGACCGTGTATTAACATCACCCACTGAAACACTCTATGCTTCAAACTTGCTTTCAACAAAAATGCTAGTCACACAAGCGCCTTCCAACACTGCTTTGTTATTTATTTAGCAGCCAAACTGCACCGTGTACAAAAAACAAAGAAAGTATATATTGTGAGTCAAAAAACACGCCGTTTGATTTTTTCCTATCTTATTGACTAATTTCAAAAATTCTTCCACTGGCACCGTCAGGGGAAAAATTTCCAATAGTGTGCTTGTAAAATATCCCAGAGCGTCTTAACATCAAAAATTTGATAGCATGTTTTTTCACTCATTGTGTCTATCATCAGTAAATGTATTCTAGTGGCTGCTTGGCTTAGTGGAACTTACTCTACATCAGGCTTGGTTAGTGCACCTGAAACGGTGACCGACTGCAGTGGGTAAATTATCTCAGCATGTAACCAGCCACCAAAGTAACTCAGCCTGGCCATCCTTCGTTCCACAGGTAGAAGCATACAGTAAGTACCAGCAACAGCTGAGGTGCAAACAAGTTCATTGTGCAATGCAGCAGTCCCGTATCTGCATGCGTTATTCTCCTGAGATTTTCTGATGCTCGATGACCTTGACTTACGACCTTTAAATCTAGTTGGACACCGTTTACTCCTGCCTTGAAAATGTTTATGCTAATTTTGTTCGTGTCGCTTTGTTTTCGAGTTAAGAGCCCACACGACATAAACAGACAGACAAACGAGCGAGCGAAATGAAGATTAAAAATAAAATTGCAAGACAGACAGAACACAGTCAAAATAAAAATGAGGGAACCTTTGAGCGTCTTGACAGCTACGGTGGTTTTGTCGTTCTTGTCGCCGTCAATGCCGTGTGCTTCTGCTTTCAACACGACACCAAACGCTCCTTCGCCCAGTATGTCAGCCAACACTAACCTACCAGCATTTACCTTCGGTGTCAATACTCTTTCAATTATCAAGCTACTATCTGCATCTACGATAGGACAAAGATCTGGAACTGTATCGGTTTTGCTGTCGACAAACTATAAACGTTTCAACGACTCGAGGCACATTTATTTAAGACTAAGATCGTGGCACGTGCCATCCATTAGTAATTTTCTCTGATTTTGGCAAAGCACGCTTAATAATACCGGTAACAAAAACACAAAAGTAATAAGGTTAATTAATAACACTTACTGCACTTAATTCGTGTTAATATACACGGAAAGAGGTATAGTACCATCCTCACCGGGGAAGTTCGTATGCCATATGTTCGTTTGTTCATGCAATTAATCTGCAACAACTAGTCGGGCCTCTACAATGAATTATACCAAGCTTTATTAACTTCACGGCTAATAAATCAGCCATTCGTGACTGAGGATCATGAATGTATATAGGCCTACCTGTCTCGTGGAAACTCCCAGTCGGTGTCGAGTGGTATCTGGTAGTCACCTGAGTCTGCTGACCGGACGCTCTTTAGTCTCACAGGTACCAGCGGCGCGAATGACGAGCCACGTGACACCGGTGTCTAAACCAACGACCACACACGTAGTAGACAGTGATGCGCACGTGCGATAAAACAGAATAACAAAATAATAGGATGTTTACACGATCGAGCAAACATCGAGCAGCTAGCTGGACGTTCTATGGTAATTAACATGCTAATTAGTAAGGCGGGCGGATTGTAATTGGAAGGCCTATGTAACACGTGATCAGCTGTGGGCTAAGAGCCTAAGCCTTGGCCTACATTTGAGCCAGGAGCGGGGTTCCAATAGGCCCGCTTGAGCCAACTCGATGTTTGCTCGACGTTTGCTCGAAGTTTGATTGACGTCTGCTCGATGTTTGCTCGATCGTGTAAACACCCTATAAAATAATCAGCTATGGGACCCCCTGATGCAGTGGTGAAGCTTATAGTGTTTACACGATCGAGCAAACATCAAGCAGCAAGCTGGACGTTCTATGGTAATTAGCATGCTAATTAGGACGGCGGGCGGGTTGTAATTGGAACGCCTATATAACACGTGATCAGCTGTGGGCTAAGAGCCTAAGCCTAGAAATACACTTGAGCCAGGAGGCGGGGTTGCAATAAGCCTGCTTCTGCCAGCTCGATGTTTGCTCGACGTTTGCTCGATGTTTGCTTCGTAAAGGCTATGCTTTATGCATGCGTCATATTTGCTCGATGTTTGCTCGATCGTGTAAACACCCTATTATATACAACCCTGTCCTAGACTCCCTAGGCGAATTAAAAAGAAAAAGAGGAGGAAAAAGGGAGTGAAGAGAGGAAGATGAAGAAAAAAAGAGGAAAAGAATAAAAACGAAAGAAAGAAAAACCCATAAGTCTATCCAATCTAAGGCCCCCAACAACTTTAATATCAACACTGTATGTGTGTCTTAATGCACGTCAATTTGTTGGCTTCTATAAAATTTATAGCGCATATAATACGTTTACTTATATTGTACGTACATGCGCAGTGTACACACAATAAATGTATACACAGAGAGTATGCCACATAACCCAACACACTCGACTTCCTTTAGCCGGTCAGTTCTCGCCATGTTACTCAAGTTTAAGTCAGTTCTCAAAAAAGCTTTCAGAAACGGTTGCAGCAAAACTTTTGCAAACTGGATGCACTTCATACCGCCAAACAAGAGCTTCGAAGCACTGCGAGATGTATAAAAACTATAAACAAAAGAGTATCTGTAGAAACATCAAAGGCATTTGCAGACAGAGAGACAGACCTTTGCAGTCGGCTCAGTGCCACTGGCGTAGAGAATGTTGTTGCGCATGAACAGGATGCGTTTGCGCAGCGGCGGCGCGTGCACCAGTGACTGAAGTATGTCACGTGGCGCTCCCGCCGTTCCGCCAGTGACGTCACCACGCCGTGCGATGACGTCACAGCACATCAGGACGTCACAGCGTCGCCGTTGCCAGTAGCAACAGCAGCAGAAGAAGACGACGACCGATGTGACAAGGGCACCAGATGTCAGCAGCAGTATCAAGACCCAGAGCAGACTTGTGCTGGACCGGCGACTTCCTGTTGCAGTTTCGTTTCCAGCGCCTATATGAAACACGCCACCATCATCATCACCAGCAGCAGCAGCAGCAATGTGTAATAAAGACTCTTATAAGACAGAGTCGCAAAATAGGTTCTAAGATCTACATTGTACCATTAATCACAAACGTTGCTGACCAGACATCCAAATCTTCAGTAAAAATTACAACGTGTAAACGAACAGCAAACAATATTTTCATGTTGCTGCGATAATCACGACATGTACATAATTCACCAATATGCCAGCCAAATCTCCATACTTGTCGTAGAGACAATGACTACAGTACTATAATATCTATATGTACAGTGCGTACGTGTCGTGACGGGCTTGACGGTAAGCCAGAAAGACTCATGTGAGAATCCTACTGCATTGCCGACCAGACATGTGTACCAGCCGTCGTCTTGCACGGTCACGTTCTCCAAGACTAGCACGAACGGATCAGAGTTTGAAGCCGCATCATTCTGCACAAAAAGCGCACAGCGCGGCGTCTTCCTATATACATGTACATCATGTCCCAGAAAAAGAACCCGTGCCATTGTTATTTTTTAATAAATCTGTAAAACACAGGCCGCTTTTAATAATTTTTGGCACACAACATCGCAAAGAAACTTGACGTAAATGACTGTAGTTTTGGCCACCTCACCTTAATAGGCCTACTGTTGTGAAATGCAAAAGTTGTAGTTTGGCCGTTTACAAGAATGAATTTGTAGTGCATACGTCGGCTCAGAAAATTATCGCTGAGGCCACAAATCATTGAAAATTTGTTAGTTCTTCAACAATAATCGCAATCACTTTAAAATCGTGTTGCCCGCTGTCTGGATCTCTTTCTGCAGTTCCAAATTTGTCAGTGTTTGAAAGCAAGTAGCCAAATCCTCTGCACGTCCAATTTTTTGCACAAATTCTTTAAGAAACTTTCGTAAACTGTAACTTTCTTAGCTGCCATAAACTCGTAATCAACTGTTTGTTGTCTGCAGTAAACAGAACACCATTTTTTGAAACAGTAGCTATGGCGTCAAAGTTCCCCCTGGACTCCAATCACGCCGAGTCTTTGCTGCACAGTGGCTATGCACGCATCATCAACAGTATAACAAGCGAAGTATACGTACGTGTACGACGTTGACGTAAGGTTCGCCGTCGTCGCGCTGGTACGAGCTGTTGACGCTGTAATGCTTCAGCCACTGAATGTGAGGCTGCGAATCGCTGAGAACATTACACTCAAACACGACCGTCTGACCGACCTGCGCCGTCGCATTGCGAGGCCGCACGTACACGACCGGCTTGTGCGGATAAACCGCTACAAATATACGTTCATAAACTCGCGAATTACAATACGGGTGTAAACTTTCACTAAACACAGTGGTGGCTGATTCAAAAGTATTAGATGGGAAGGGAGAGGCGAATATGCTAACGGCGCGAGAGCTCCCTCCCCAAAAATGCAAATAAACAACCACATTATAATACTTACAACGGCCAGCTGCTCGATACATGTTAACGTCTCGGATATTGGACGAAATGCATCAACGCCCCGTCCTTCCAAAAATCATCAAAATCCGTTTTTTTCTGCTTCTTGTTGCATTTTCTACATTTCTGCCTTGTGAAAAATAAACACGAACATATTAATCTCGCAGATAGACAGGTAGGCAATCTAACAGGTAAACAAATATGGGTGAACTGAACATAACCTCCAGGTTCCCTTCTTCTCTAGAAAAGTTAATTAAGCTTATACAGCATTAAACATAACGACGCATAAGAAGCTATACACATACAAGTGACAAGCAATTCGACAGTGGCGCTGATCTGACCAAGTCGATTGGACACGACACACGTGTAGTTGGCGTTGTCAGTCTGTGGACTCACGTCCTTCAGCCGCAGCAGATACTTCGAGTCCAGCTGCTTCGTCTGTGTCCAACGGCACAACCACTACATCTTGAAAACCTCAACAAAGACGTATAGACAACAAAGCTTTCTGTAAAAAGGATACAGGTTTGGACCCCTAAAGCCCAAAGAGCCGTAAATCGAGTCCGAAGGCCTGAAGCGGGGGCGAAATTTTAGGGAAAAGGAAGCGACCCCCTCCCTACCAGCTAGGGGATCTGAGGGAGCGCTGTAAGCCCTCCAACAGGAGTCGGGGCAAAGTCCATGCCGCAAACGCACATCTTGGGTGTATTTATAAGAGCTCATGCAGAGATGGCATTCAGTAAAATACAGCATGCGAAATGCTAAAATGCTACATATACTGGATGCAGATCGAAGCCAAAACTAATGTAGTCTGGCACAAGATGCTTTTTATCCCAGAATCATGGGCCCCCTCTAACCCTTTGGTGGGAGGGGGAGCTTCAACCCCCCTATCTCGCCACTGACTCTCAATAACAACTAACAACACAGCATGGTTTAACTAACAATATTAATGAAAAATGGAGATTATTGGACAATCGAAAGCGATACGTGCATGGAAAATAGTTAACAACCTCTAGTATTAGATCTTATATACATCACCGTTGACTGACAGAATAAATCTATAGAAGGGTTTGCATAAATTGCTTAAAATCATAGATACAATTACAAGGTACGCACATCACCGATTCGTTCACTTGCGATGAAAGGCTCTCCGTTCTTAAGCCAGCGAATGGTTGGTCTTGGGTTGCCGTGAGCGGGACATCTGAAGTCAACAGTACGCAAAGCCGGCGTCGTCTCCAGTCGATACTCCGGCACGACGCCTGCCCATCGAGGTCCGTAGTCTACAAGTGATAAAAGTATATCACATCCCAATAAGCTGCATTGCAGAAGTAAATGCGTTTGGCGGCCGAGCTCCGTCCGAAGACATTAAAGCAGCTTTTAGCGCTCCGCAGATCTCATGGAGTTGAATTAACGGAAGAAACAAAAAAGGAAAAAAGACGAAAAATGGACGTGGTTAAAAAGGGGAGGGAAAAGAGGAAAGGAGACGCAAGCTGAAGTTTAGACCTCATCGTTAAATCCATGCGTAAATTTAATAATAAGCAAGCGCGTGCTTATTAAAACACGCAATCCGGAGGGCGCCCTGCACCGGCTGCTCGTTCTGACGAATTCAAGGTGCAGATTGGTATAGTGTGTGTGTTCAAGTTAATGAATGTCTGGTCAAACATGTGGCCATCTACTAGGCTTAGGCCTACTGCAGAGATAACTACCACGCTACGGGCATCTGCTGTATGGTCTTCGTGATTGGTACGAATGGCAACCATTACAGGTGCTAACTGCAAGAACTAACATTGGGCCGATGACGAAATTCACTCGAGTGATCTGAATTGAATGTGGTCTGTAGAGCTTACGTGTATCATATTTCAAAGTAAATCATATATAAGCTTAGCTGAAAATGTTCTTCTTACAGGCCTACTTATAAGAATTCTCATCCACTTAGCCAATGGCATCATCATTGACGCTCAGTGCCCACTATAATTTGTAATGTATTACATTTACTAATTTCCTCTAATACTCTTCCTATTTGAATTTCTATTTCTAAGGCTATAATTTTACATAGGCTACAAAAGCTAGAAATTTTACTATTCATTTTAGTAACACACATAAAGGATTTCATAATTTACTGGTCAGTCATGCATAAGATTGTAATTTTTTTTAAAATACAGTCAGATCTGTCTGATGCTAATTTTCAACGTTCTGTGTGCGATATGTCACCGAATATACAGTACAGAGCAATGTTTTGATACTCTGCACACGATTTCCAAGTATACGACTCCGCAGAGTAGATAACAGCAAGACAAGCATGACCACCAGATCCATAGGAACCTAGTTCCATGTAGATATCGCGCGGGTTTATTCAATGTCTCCGCCGTGAATCCGGGATGTTTATACTGAATGCAGTGCGATTATGTCGGAAATCGGCGCTCCGCTATCTTGTTATGATTGATCACATGCCGGCTAACAAGACGCTGTCGAGCTGGCTCCTTCAGCGGCTTACCTGGAACAAAACCTGGCGATCGTATGTCGACGGCGATCGTTCTGTGCTGCTAACTGCTAATGTTCACGTCATGCGGCGGCAGTTTACAAGACCACGCGGCTGCCGATATGTTTACCACTGATGAGTTCTGATGGACGCTCAAGTAGAGTCTCGTCTATCAATCTGCTGAGTATTTATATATCTATCATGCAGATAAAATATTATACTGTTGTGTTTGGGCCGGTAATCCGTCAAGAAACCATTCAATGAAAATTGTTATCTCCTGCTGCCCTGCAAGCCATTACACCATTACATTCGACATTCGATACACAACTGTCGTCAGCTTCTGTGATACCCCTGGACACACTTGGGAATTTCCAATTTTCTATCTCAGAACCCCCTCAGGCAAAGTCCCCACGGTACTGATTCTGAGTTATTATTATCGTACCGGTTCTGTTGTCATCGTGACTCACGGCGTCGTCCGCTTGCATCTCCACGAAACTGTCGCTCGCCGCCTCTGCAACAGTAAAAGTTTATATTGCAAACCCCTATAATAATTTATTTTTATAGCATTGCTACAGACCATTTCCACGCAATAATACGTACAAACGGACGAATGCGTGTGGGGCCAGAGCTACTACACGGCGTGCGTGGTCATAGTCATATAATAACGCACACTCAACTTATCGGTGAAACCTGCAGAGACCGGTTGAGTGGGAACACGTGAAGACGTTAAGCGGCGATGTTGCTTTCATTCACTGTGTCTCATCTCACCTGGTGCAGCCTGGCTCCTACACAGATGCGCGACCGTCATGCCGGTGCTTGGATTCAGCTGCAGCATGCAGCAGCACCAGCATGCGGTAGGTCGAGAGATGAGTCGGTTTCGCTCCATTGCCTGCGAGACCCGAGGCCGAAGCGTCTTTCAGCGCGCATCAATTGAACCGATCACTCGGCTTCAGCGACTGCGCCTGTCTTCCCTCGTGCACACTGCCTAGCAACCAGCAGCCCGCATTGACGGCCTCGGTGGGCAGACAGGCAGGCAGCGTGGAAGCGCCGCCACAGTAGCCTCAAAGCATTCCCGCTTCCATGCGGTCCAGATGTAGGCCTCCTAGGTCGACATAATGTATCCACGACCACACCCGGCTCGCTATGCTGTCACTGTCGCAGCACCGGTTTCCTGGAACAGATTCCGAGAAGCGAAAAGTTCCGTGACGAGTTCAAATTCTGCGCATTGCCACAGCTAGACTAAACAAAAAGCCTAGCTAACGCAAAGGGAACGCGCGACAGCAGTGCATGCATGAAGGCCCACTGCCCACTGGGATGTTCACGCTAAGTCAAAATACAAATATCAAAATCTCCATCTGCATTGCATAACAAGTTAGTTGCGTGGCGACACCTTACGAACGCTATAGAGTTGTGTCGCAGCCCGAAATCGCCAAAAAATCCATAAAACCCCTATTTTGGCGTTCAAGGTCATCCAAGGTCATTGCTCTGGGTGGCAATCGAAAGCCCGTGTATGACTTCCTATTAGTAATTAATAGTAACCTAGGTCCTATCTCACACCGTTTCTGAGATACAGCGACTTATTGGCTCAAAATCGTAAAAATTTTCCCACCCCTCTCATTTTGCGCCCTCGTTCGGGGTGATCCCCTTCGAATGTATGGAAAAGCTTTACGGTTCCTGAAACTAGAGTCTTCCGGGCAGCCGATGGTGAAAATTTGGTAATGCTAGCTTGCACTGTTTTTGACTGATCCACCCGTGTGACGGACAGACGGACAGACAGACAGAATTGCGATGGCTAACACGCGCCGAAAGCAGTAGCTACTTTCGCGCGTAAAAACTTGCATTACACATAGCAGAAACGCGTGCACATTCGCGAGAGACTGCTGCATTTTGTTTATAACAAACGTATCGACTCGGTGAGTACAGAAAATTTCCAGCGCAAGTTGCTTCTGCCATTTGAAGTACAAGCCTTTTGTATCGGACTGTTTTCTCCACGAAGCATTTATGCCTCGGCTGAAAGTATAAGAAAGCACGGAAAAATAATAGTGCATGTCAGTATAATATGACAGAGTCGGAGCGAAGTCGGTTGACTATCAGAGAGACCAGGGCAGTGCCAATCAGCTTATCATGAGGGTCCCGCCGTCCAGCAATCTGACTCAGAGAACTCCGTGCGCGTGTACAAGTTCACGAGAAGCCTTGGTCCGGCCTCCATTCGCTGCACGGCGCCACCGGCCGGGGGAGATAAAATATTGCACATCATAACGTCCAGCCTCGATGATGACGCTGATGATATGGTATTTGATGAATGGTAGCACGGATGATCCAGGGTCCTGCGTGTGGCCTTCGGATATAGACAACACAAAGCCATCATCAGCCAACCAGTCAGTCAGCAGCCTCACCAACTGCCAAACAAGCCACGGACAGCTCCAATCAGGTTAAATCAATTCCGTCCAATTTGTTACTTCGGCCGCAGATCGTAGGTGGAATTAGACCATGATACAACCCTGGATATGACCCGCCGCCAACGTATAACACCCGCCAATCTACAGGAGCTAAAAATAAAGGCATCTGTTCATCTCATTTTAACGAATGAGTCTGTTCTAGAATGCAGGTGACATCAGCATATTCCGCGGCGATGACTCTTGACTGAGGTATCGGCGAGTCTTCGATGGAAGAATCTGCGACGTTTATGTGCTGACAAATACAGCGCAATTCCTTCTCTCGTGCCTCCAGTTAACCGGCGCTCGCTTCCAAGTAACGACTACACGAAACCCAAAAAGATTTCGCCACCCCACTATCCTCATTTTTTCTGCGTTCTCAACTCACCCGATTGCAGTGTAAACGAGTACATCGTCTCTAGTTATGGGACGCGGATCAGAGGCGTTTTTATTCGATCTCAAACGCGTCGTGCACAAGTCGCGGGCGGTCGGCGGCCGATGATGCATTTATAACGTAACGGGATCGGCTCTGTAGTCATTAACGCGTATTACGCCGTGAGCGGCGGGACCTCCGAGCGCCGATAAATCTCAGCGTCTTTCAAGTAATCGTCTCCGCCGCTGGCGTCACTCGACCCCGGGCGGCATGCCGTGGTCAGGACAGCGACATGTTGAACCCATTAGAGAGGCGACAATGCCGCCGGGACGGGGTCGGCACCGTCCGACTCACCGATTGTGGGACGATGCATTGAGCATAGGTAGGGGCCGTAGGGCTGAGTGAGTGAGTAAGGCTAACGTCCCGATCGGCACAGTATAAGACTTAGGTCATTTTGAGGACGCCTTTCCAGGCTATGTACATGGGAGGGCAGGACAGACTGCTATTTCATTGGTTAATTCGTGCAGCCAACAGATGACCAGAAGTGCAAAGTAAGCTAACTAGGCCTGCGGACAGCGTGAAAACTCGCTGGCAAGCAAGTTATAGGCCTATAGGTAGGCTCTATTTTCTGTTTTTGCCTATTTCGCACAAGGAACAGTATATAAATCGTTTTAATACTAACTCACTAGCAAGCACGCAACTCGTCGCCAGCAGCAGACCGAATGCCGTGGGCGAAGCACAAACACGAGCACCCCGGTATGGTGCTACGCTGAGTGTACTTGCAGAAATACTGCAGAGAGAGCTTGGGCACCTGATGGGTGCCTGATGGTGTCCGGTCGGCGTCAGTGGCGCTGACGAAGTACGACTGACTCTGACTGTCTTCTGACGACGCACCGTACTGAGTGAAAATCACTGAAAATCAACACGCTCCGGAAATTGGTGACCGACCGACTTTGCGTCTTAATTCGCAACTCAGCAGGAGCGTAAAGTATAATAAACATGGCCGCCAGCGGCCCTCAGCGAAAAGCGTGTTGCTACAGTTTCATAATCCGTAAACGCAGCCTAACGCTATACACACTGCTCCACGACTGATATCCCAGCCGTTCAGCATTCAACTTGGGTACTTTTTGTAATTTAGAAAAAAACTAAGTAAGTACAAGAAAACTTATGTAGCGCACAACGTCGGCAAGAATCTGAGACGCAAAAATTTTCACATAAGACATAATTTATAAGACACTTGAGTTATAACAATATGAAATAGCTGAGATGACCTTGAATGTTCTGGTAGGCCTAGTGTGATTTCCTATTACGAGTTCCGTGCCTCACAATATAATACGCACTATTTCCGGGTTATTTATAGCCTAAAACCTGTTGCTTCGCGGCGTCCGCGCATTTGACTGCCTACGAGTACGGACTGCAGAAGATCATGCCGCATTCCAGATAACAATGCACAGGCAGAGTAATATACATAGAGAAGCAGAAAAGAGACTGTTGAGTGACTGTCGGTTGCGAGGAGGAAGAGCGACTGGATTGTCTCACCGCGTACAGTCAGGGTGATGTTCTGCGACGTAGAACCCAAGGCGTTGACTGCTCGGCATGTGTAGACCCCAGAGTCACTGACTTGCACCGACTTGAACAGTAGCACGCCCTTCGGCAGTATCTCCACACTGCGCCAAACAAACGCACGCCAGTCACCACGCAGGCATGCAGTAATTAGTTCTACACACAGCAAGTGAACTACTGTGAAAGTGTCAGCAAGCCTTGCAAGAAAAAGAGTAAATGAAAATGTCTTTGACATTCCACTCTCCTCCATGCTCACCAAAATCCGGCGCAGTGGCAGTGCCAATGCAAAAATATTACTCTTACATAAGTTTTATCACAAAAGGCAAGCTACAAGAAAACTATTGCGAAAAGCCAATATGTAGGCCTACGACGGTGCGAACATTTGTAAGGACGCCGAAATCGTACAGCGGCGTCGGGTGGTATTTTCGTTGTCTGAAAACATGCAGTCTTCAACTTTTCGCTGCATTAGCGCGTAAACGATTCAGTAGACAGCAATTCATCATTTGAACAATAAAGAATGGCATTCATCTGTTCCTACAGCGTCCACTAAGAGGTCAGGGGAGTGGCCTTGAGGTTATCCGTCAGTCATCTGTCACATAAAACCGTCACCTGGAAACGCGCATTCGTAGCAACCTGTTCGAAATAAGATCATCGACTGCAGCCAGGCAGTAGTCGTAGACAGTCGTAAAGACGTCGGTGGCGCTTGGTAGAGAGCGCTGCTTCAATCAGAACTTGAGTCGGCACTCCAGGTAGCAGGTACGCCCGGTAAACGTCACTGCCCACAGCCATATGTCAGGCACTGCGGGATTTAACGTACGAGAGAGATGGCAGCGAGTGCAACATTCAACGAATGTCAAAACTCGATGAAACTGACTGACGATATGCACCCGCTGATTGTTTGTCCTCAATGCTTCCGCAAGATCACCGCAGTCGCTATAGAGTCAGTGAAAGCCTGTAGGTTTTTGCTTGCGCTTAATATCACAAAAGCAACTTTTCAATGAAAAGTTCGGATCTATGCACTCGCTTATAAATTCTTTGTGAAACAATCCCAGTGCAGTCCACGTGAAAAAACATTAACAATCTATACACTATTGAGCCTATAATTTACATTGAAGTAAGCTTTATAAATACCTTCATGGTTTCAGCCGAGTAACTTGCCTACAGTGGGCCTAGAAATTTGTTTTAAAGATCCTATATCACACAGGGCTTATACATTTTCGCAACAGACATCACCACCTTGATCGCGACGTCAATAGTACGTAGGCCTACAGTACACAAAACCGACTAGCATGCATCTTACAGCCTCGGCGTCTAGAAAGGCACGTCCGTGACATCGCATGCACCTTGTTTAAAGTTTGAATTTATACGAATTTATTCCTGCAACAGTGTAAAACCTCTAAAACATGCACCTGATTAAAAACTACGTAATACGCCTATAGACAGATACCAGGAAGGACCAGTGGCGGTTTTAAACCCGGGCCGGGAGGGGGGCACAGGCCCCCTAGTTTTGCTCCAGGCCCCCAGTTTCGTGGCCACCCATGATTTTTGCAAAGATAACATGTCATATCTGATGCCTTTGTGTTTCCAAAGTTTCGAAAAGTGGGAAAATTTGCGGTTTCCATTGAGCGTCCAAAAAACAAAAATGCTTCAGCTTCAGGGGGACTTCGCCCCTGACCCCCTGACTAGGGGCTCTGCCCCTGGATCCCGCTGGGAACTCTACCCCCAGACCCCCGTTATAGGCTCGCGCTACCGCACTTGCCATGGGGCCGTGCTCCCCCCAGATTTTGTGGGCTAAAACCGCCACTGGAAGGACCTATAGATGCGGAGTACTGACCGTTGCGAGTCATTGTAGGCGAAGTTTTTATCGCGTTCTTGCTGGTGTGGTTCAAACGGTCGTCCGTCTCGTAGCCAGGTGAAGTCCGGTCTAGGGCGGCTGTACGAGTGACAGATGAGTCGCACCTTCCTGCCGGGCGTCACCGAGCTCTCTGCTGTGTACAGGTCTATCGCCGGCGCCCCGCTCTCACTCTCACCTATTAGCAGCGACAACAACAACAAAAGTAATTCGGTAAAAAGCGGAATCGCATCGTGTCACACCTCAGCGCACGTCGACAACTGCGCTCTTCGACTACATCAGCGCTGGTCGCTATACACGCACTGTGCGTTTTACCATTGGCGACCGCACCTTTCCAGCGACTGCTGCATCGGTCTGGAACAGTTTGCCGGAGTGAGTCCGGTCATCGCCGTCGTTGCAAGTTTTCCGCAGCAGACTGAAAAACGAACGAACTTTTTGCTTTTTGACTAAGAACGTCTCATTGCACTGACTACTATTACGTGACTTCACTGTTTAAGCTTATTGTTACGTGTCCTTGTAGTCTTATTAACGCCACGTTTCATCATCATCATCGTCGTCATCCAACACATCGTTTGCATTTACCAGGTGGTAGCATAATGCATGTTTTGGCTCGGGGTTTGACCCCAAAATCTTCCATTCCCTTGGAGGATAGCGACCCCATGTAACACAATAGAGATAGCCTTAGTCAGCGACTGTTCAGATCATCCGTTCAAACCATTTTCTGGCCATGAAATAATGATCCGTACCACAGCATACTGTGCAACGCTGCAATGCTACGTAGACGTGGTGACTGGTGAATGATGAACTTGTGTCTGGTTTTCATGGCTTAGTACCAGGTCCTCTACCGTGGCCACATTCTCTTCAGTTGGAACGTGCTTGAATGATGTACCGTTGCCGCGAAGGCCCGCGGAATTGCATTCGGTGCGAATTTTCAATACTCGTTTTTCACCAAAAAATAATGTAGCGATATGCTCGAAGTGTGATAAAATGGGTTCTTTGATGACGGGTTTATTGCAAATTTCCTACATATCTAAGAGTAAAAGAATTTTTAAAATCGGCCAATATTTGGCACATATTAGGCCTGTATGGAAAACGTCACAGCAGTACAACGGTGTATCCATTTTTCGATGTCTCCCTCGCCTCGCAGAGAAATCAAACACAGCGAAAAAACCGGGTATAAACAGTAAATAAACATGGGTGCGTCAAATAGCTGCCAGACAGGAACAGATGTCCGTTATTAGCAAATTAGTAGTCAGCGGTTCCGTGAAAACAGTCACTAGAGATTTATTAATAATATCCCGGGAGAGTTGGGCCGAATAAAACATCGCAAATGTCGAGTAGAGAGTAGACACAAATCATAACCAACCAAACTGCAGCTATCACGAACCGACTTAATCTCGCAAGGCGCATTACAACCTGAATCAAACCGAGTTTGTATCACAAGTCGATTAAATGACGTAACTAAACAGAACGTCAGGAGCATTTGACAAACCAAACGTAATGAAGAGATGGTAATTAATCCATGTATTTACCGTTTACTCTTCGATACGACGTAATAAATGCAACGTGCGTTTGAAATATGATCGGCAGTCACGCAGTCACACGGGCGCCCAGGGAAACGTTTCCTGGGAGAGGTCAACGAGGTCAAGACGCGGCAGGCGTCAAGAACAAGACGCTACAGGCACCAAGTGTGTTTAATGTTTATCTGTTTATGTACAGTGCTATAAAACGTCACACTACGGGCTTTAATGGGCTTACTTACATAAATGAACACAAAGTGCTGCGGGCGGCCAGAGACAGCCGCAGATCTGTAGCAGGCTGCGGCAACGAGAAATCTCTAAAACTTGTACCGGCGGCCGACCGCTCTAACCAGACCTATATACGTGCGCAGTGTGTTATTATTTTGATTATTATTAAAAGCACATTTTCAGGCGCTCGGCGCGGAATGACGGCAGGTAAATAGGTGAATGTTGAGCCCTAGGCTGCGGAGAGAGGGGGCGAAAGAGTTCGCTGAACCAATGCGGGACTGATGACGTCACATAAGCTAAGGTCGTATAGCAACAACAGCAGCATTCCGTGTGGAGTGCATGGTCCGTTCACGCCTCCGGCTGCTCGACCACGTCTGTCGTTGATATGGAATAACGACACTTTCAGAACTGACGGAACATGCCGATACACATAACAAAAAATTTGATGTTCACGGGACGCGCGAAAGCCTATAGCAGTTCCTGTTCGCAAACTGTCGGTGTTTACACGATCCAGCAAACGTCCAGCATTAGCACGTGTATTTTGAATACATTTGCTGGAAGTTTGCTGGATCATGTAAACACCCCATCAGTCTATCTCCAGCGATTTCGTCGCGACTTTTACGGGGGTACCCCTCTTTGACGCCCTCGTATGGTTTCCTTGAACTTATAAAATCGATGGTGAAGATTTGATGATCCTAGCTTGCACCATTTTTGACTGATCCACCCGTGTGACAGACAGACAGACAGATGGACAGACAGAATTGCGATGGCTAAGACGCGCTGAAAGCAGTAGCCGCTTTTGCGCATAAAAACCGTCAAAGCCACATCTAGGCCTGGGTAAGCCTTTTAGAAATATTGACATGTGTCTTAAGTTGTAATTCGATAATCACACCGTCCGATCAGCTATCTCGGATCTGACTCTGCAAAGCCGCAAAAGCTAGAAACGGCAAACTATATAAAAAGAACCATGATCGAGATCTGCGCCCAGTGGTCACTGCGAACTAGCTAATCATTTCCTGCAGGAACGACTCAAATAATGAGGTGGTGCTGTCCAATGGTCTATAGTAACCAACAACACTGCATATACCGTACTTCGTTTTTATCAAAAAGTATTTCGTACGGCTGTAGCTTGTAGTAATCGATCAGTCAATCAGATTGAATCAGTTAGCCAGTCAAAACATAGCGAGCGTCATGTGTCGCCAACGGATCAGAGGCGCTATATAGCAAGTCTTGAAAGTCGAAGCTTTAGGCCTACACTGACAGATAGAACGTGCAGAAACCGCTCTTCGCGTCGGCGCTGTGAAAATTGTGTATATTATGCTGATGATTCCCATCGTTAAATATTAGCGTGATGTAAAACGTATTACTGGAACTTTGGCTACTAGGTGTAGGCCCTACTGCAAATTTTTGAAAATTTACAGAATTCCATGCCATTTTAGCTTCCGGGAGCTACAGTACCAGGCAGCGAAAGTTCCAGTTACCATCGAAGCGTCGCGCCGTAATTGCGAGGAGCAAGACACCAGCCGGAGCAGTTCTAGACCGTGCAAGGAAAAAACTCAAGGTACAGTGTAGATATGATACGGCTCGGCAACGGTGATAGGGCTACAGGTGGTTGAGTCGAAGGTACGACACGCACGGTACAGCGACCAGGCAGGCAGAGACCTGCATCAGACTGATAACGCACGGACAGAGAACTGACTGCAGAGCGAGGTGCCAACGTATTAACGCCATCCATTAGTCAAGCCACTGTCGATTGACCGATCACATGCAGAACGGTGCCACTAACAATAGCAGCAGCAGCAGCAGAAGCAACCGAGATAGGCCATTGCCAGGATCTACATACCACTACGACGTCAGGAATTTTATCTGCCTGTCATCCGTCTGCTCTCGCTTCGTCTCGTTTTGCAGTATATTTTTTCTTTACAGATATATACGAAATATCTCGTATTTTTAACGTTTTACAATACCGATGACAGACTAGTCTAATAAAAGCGTAAGCAAAGGTTTCTGTTATATCTAGAAGTAGAAAGTATTCCGTTTTCCGCAGCAGTTATAACGATTATTTAATTAACGTAAAAATTAAAAAGTTTAAAGGAGCAAAGTTTAAAATCAGTTTCTGCAGTTTGTGCTAAACTCCAAAGTAAAACTGCGAAAAATGGTACCGTAAAAGTGGGCACCGGTAGGCCTATATACACGCGGCCGAGATCTGCTATAAGGTGATGTTTTGGGACAGGAATGTTGCCGTGCAGCTGGACAACGATTTGACATTGTCTGTGACAATCTAGCAACAGACGGCGCTACAGACGTCGAACTGCATGGCTGGTCTTTTAACCCCGGCGAGCCGAGCGCCGAGATCTGGACGGACCAGAGGGCACTGATTTGTGGCCAGGCCATGTCACCTCCAACGACAACTATTTAGACTAGTCAGTCACGCCGCTACCGCCGCATAACAATCTCCGATGGCGACCTCGCACTACGTTTTATCTATCTGACCCTAGTATCGGCGGCGCCGGTGCTGCCACTGGCTTCGAGAGCCGAAGTCTGCAGTGCAGCCGAACTGTATAGTGCCTGGCATATCATCAGCACTGTTGTTGCAGGAATATATACATGTATATACAATCTGCAGGCGCTCGCTAAACGACGCTTCGAGGGAGAGAGATGCGAGGAAGAACTGCACGAGGGAGATCATCATCATTCATGACGTCGCCGCCAGACATGCAGCAGCACTAGGCGCTAGGTGTACATCATGCACGAGCTTAAACAACAGCCAACGGAATGTCGCAAACTCGCAGCCCACCCCAATATATCATCACGCCGTTTATGTAGACGATGAAAAGCACAAGACTGCACCATTTCCTGTGCCAGTCATGCGGCCCAGGCCCATGGCAAATATTTTATCAAACTTGAAACATTCAAACGTTTAAAGTTTGTGCATGCATGACATACATTTAAGTTCTTTTTACTCCTCGCGCGCTACGTTCCTAACGTAGCGAGAAGGAGTATATGAGATCAGTGTAATATTGAGGACCGACCGACCTCCGTTCTTGGAAGAGCCTTTATTAAAGAAATTCAAATGGCCATATCTCCATAATGGTGCTAGATAGACGCATGGTCCACCTACGCATGGTATGGACCACCCATGGGAAGTCGACCCCCGAGAGTCAAATGGTCACGTGACCGATGACGTCACGTGACCCAAAAGGTTAAGGTCGTGACCCCATTATCTTTGAGGCGCCATATCTCCGTAACGGTGCCAGATAGACGCATGCGTTGAGGTATAACAAAACAAATGGCAACTAGTGTCATCGACCATTATTGGAAATTTTTCCTCTCAGTTCCTAAAATCGGGCAATATTTTATGAACTTCGAGGAGACCATTTTTAATAACCACCTCGACGCTAGTCACTATTAGTATAATATTAAACGGGTTTCAATTTGACGCCGGGTCTCTAATACAAGCTGAAAGTAACGAAAAAGCTCTTAAAAGAATACAAAAGAAAATGATGCGCGCGAGGAGTACATTAAATTGGTCACAATCTAATAATATTTCTTGTTAGTTTGTGTGCTAAATTAAACTGACAGCTTGTTTATCAGTTGTCAAGTTTAAATTCTATATTACATCATACCATATAGACACAATATCCTGTTGTCTGTTGACTTCACACTTGCGTGTAAAGTGAACGCGTACGCGTCATCCACGTTATAAGACCAACACTTCAACAGGTAACGCGATAAGAAGCAAAGAGCTAACAGAAATCACAGAACTGTCCATGGAACAAACGACTTTGAAGAACAAAATCGTTGCACAGCAGGTCTATGCTGTAAGCTGCTCGGCATTGCTAAATAGCAAAGAGGAAACACATATTATCGCACACAACAAAGAACTTTCACACCAAGTTGAAATGTTTACCCGTTCTCGATCTCGTGCGAACAAACAGCTATTATGCATATGAGACTCTTTCACAGACATTTCGGATTTAGCATTTTCTTGACTGCACAGTACAGTCTTTATAGAAATAATACGATATATTTGACGCTGTTCGTTATTTTTTACGGATCATAATCTAGACTTAACGAACTACCTGCATAGTGACTTACGAATAAGCACTTCCAGTTACGGGGAAGGCGGTTCACAAATTGTCTTCCACGTACCGTTCGTACGAGAAAACGTCGCTGGTGATCTGAAATCACGTGAAGGACAAAGACTGACAGGTAGAGGTCGGTCGGTCGGATGAGACAAGGAGTCCTAGGTAGGCCTAATAGCAGAATGTCGGTCTCCCTGGACGAGCAGAGAGCGGTCAAGAGCTGTAGGGTACTGCTTGGCTTACGTATGATGTGCTGACAGGTCGTCGACATAGCACAGTCAGAACCTGTCCAGTTTGGACTCGGAGTCCGAACAGAGCACTCCAGTCTCAAAGGTTGATCGACGGCGGCGCGTTCCAGCAAGCGCAGACCTAATGTACGTTATCAACACGCTGCCAACAGGCTCTTGCGGAATGCGGTGTTTTATAAGGCGCCTGCTACTACTACGGCAACGTTATTTTAATCCCTCCGTTTCGCTGCTATGGCAACCGCTGCAGCAACAACATACAAACGGCGGGAGCGAAGTTGATGGCCGCAGGCTGAGGTCGAGACGCGAAGCGGAAGCCAAGAAGTCTTACGCAAGTCCTGCTAATCAACGCGTCGCCTACATGGAACGATCTGAACGATAAGTCGTGTCAGTCAGCTGAGCCGAGCCAAGAACATCTAGACGGCTGAGCTGTCTATCGCTGCCGGAATTGACGTGACGTCGAAATGAGGTGGGATTCCACCGCGTGTCAGTCAGTCTGGCACATCGGTAGAAAACTGACGGCCACTGATAACTAACCATAGATGCTACGATGCTTACCTCACTGTTCCGGTCAGCTGAGTACATTTACCTTTCGCATCGATGTTTCGGAGACAACGCAAAATGTTTCAATTTTTGCCGCGCATTAGTGCTGCTGCTGGTTTTTTATGTGTTTTACTATTAGCTGTATGCGTATGTCACGCATTTTGGCTGAATAAATAAATAAATAAATAATAAAAATACTTACTTATTTACCTATCTATAGCGCAGCCGGGCGTATAGATGGGATAAAGAAAATGAAAGGTGGGACGTGGCAATAGCCAATACGACGCCACCTTACACTAGTATGACGTATACACTCTCAGTCTCAGGTCTCAGCATCGTCGTGCAATAATAAATCGCATGTTCTGCAGCGTGTCATGTCATCTGCCACTGCCTGTTGCAGTAGCCGCGCTGACATCACTCTATTAGTGTCGACTAGTCATCACGCATCCAACATCTTCAGAGACACAGGTCAGCTCAGAAGCTCGCCTAAAACATCCGTGTGACCCATAGCATTACTAATGCTGCTGCTGTTTACTCAAAACTCAGCATAAAGCTAAACCACAACGATGACGGATGCATACATCGTAATGTACATGCACAAAGCACGAACTGCGAGACCGACGAGTCGCATATTAATGCATTTCAGAAACTGAAAATTTAGAACTCTGTAAGAGGTATTTTCCAAGACAATTCAAACCACACTTTTCTATTTTTGTTCTTCTTTAAATTGATTATTTAGTTACTGTAATGCACCATCGTGCTGTGTACGTATGTAACTAGCCTAACTGCATTTAAGCCAGGAGGTGTACACTGACCATCGTGGATTCGTGGTGCCGGGCGGGACAATTTATGCTGCAAGATACATACAGAATAGGAAACGCGGGGAATAATACTGTACAATAACGTGTCGAGTACCTCGTTCAGCAGTAGACTCGACGACGGCAACCGACAGACTGACGATGATGATGATGATGGTGACGTTTATCGACCGAGTCCTCCAACGTCGACGATAATCCAGCTCCAGCCTGCAGTACGTCATCTTGGTCTCATCATGGTCGTGCTTCACTCAACACAGATGAAGCTCCTGTGCCGATATCTTGATCCGACGTTGGCCTGATTCTGTGCTTGCGAGACGGCAGACCGTGGTTGATTGGGGAGGAGGTTCTGGCTGTCAGTGACTGGCTGGCGAGCAGTGGATCGAGTCCGAGTCACGGGCCGTCCCGCAGGTGCTCCAAGGCTCCAAGCCCAGCGGCCTGGAGGCAGGCTTCCCGTCGAGCGTCCGACCGCCCGTCGTCTCCGCGACCGGCTCAGACGGGGGTCGCCGAGACAGCGATGACCGCCGGGTGACGGACGCTGTCGTCGACGGTCGAGTTGTTATAACGGCTGCAGCTATAGTAGATGCCGACTGGAACAGAGCAAGACAGACAGCGGCCAGTGACTGACTGAAGTTACTGACACGTCAGCGGGAATTCTTCAACTTTCACTGTCCTCTCTCTACAACCAGCCAGCCAGCCTAAGTACGCGTACACTTCTGTGTGCTCCATCCTTACACTAGGCCTATCGGCGGTGACGGATCGACTCGTATTTGCGTTTCTGTCTGCGTTACGAATCAATATGAGAAAGTATGGGGCCTATATAATAGAACAGAACGACCACACAGATATAGGACATCGTATAGATCAGCGCAAAGCTAACTTACGTAAAACGAGTCAATCTACATGCATACGAAATAACTAGATCTAAATGGCACCACTTTGATGGCCGTTGAGCCCGAAGTTTATGACGACGGTGGCGACGAAAAAACAGGCTTAATGGTGATAATGAATAAATGAGCATGTCGATTGACAACAAATAAAATGTCATTATAAATCAAGTCAAGTATCTTAATTGTTGTTACAACAAGAGCAGATCTGTAAAATCCGAACGTTTTTGGTTCTTCCGAACATCGCGTAAGCCTGCCGTTAATGTCGACATTTTTTCTTTTATTAATACAACTTCTATTATGTTTCAATAAAGACGTGAAGTGCTACAGTGCAAACGTTATTAGGCCACTTAACTCTCTCAGTTGTTTTCAATTTCGTGCGACAATCGTTCTAGCAACGGCGTACTGACGTGCAAATAATTTATCCAAACGCATCAAGCACGGAGCGATGGATTAATGCTAACCTGCTCAGAGAGATGTAACGCACGCCGGCGACGACTAAGTAAGTAAGCAAGCAAAGTACTTTAGAGAAGAAATGATTTGTCAGCTCTCACCTGGATCGCGATGGTACTTTGCAGCGATAGCGCTAGAAGTATGATGCACTGACTGGCGATAGCAACGGCGCAGACGCTTTGGCCTGCCTCTGAAGCTAACGCTGCTGGAACGGCGCTGATATAGCAGGTGCCAGGTCCCGCAGCAAGGCAGCAACGCAATCGGCGGCATCCGCCAGGTGGCCGGAGTACGCAGAGTGGGTGGAGACAATAATAACTTTCTTCAAGTTGGGCCAGAGTAACTGACGATCAGCTGTCACTCTTGCTTGGCTTCATAAAAGTGATCGAAAGACATTTTCCGCAATATCCAGTACAATAATAAGTCGCATAAAGCACAGAACTTGACAAGACTGCCAATGTGCTAAAATTAATTTATGTTAACTAAATAGGTATAATGATGTGCAGGTGATGTCAGTAATTATTTACTTGACTCAATGACATAAATAAACGAGAAAATAAAGAATAAGAACGACAGACAGGAAAATTTTATAGAGAGGCAAAGCATATATACGATATAAGTAGTCAATTTAAGTAGCAGATGCGCCAAGACTGTTAAGCTTGCTCGGTCGAGGAAGTACTGCGATGCCATATATAGGCCCTAAACGTAAAAAACCCACGAGACCTTGGCCTTGGTCTTGATATTCAATAAACTCCTAGAGGTTGTCATAAATCATAATTTCTGCAAAATTTCATTCAACTAAGTGCAGCGGTTGTTAACAGAGAAAATTTAGCGTCGACGCTGAAAACAATAGCCTACTGCCGTTGCTTCCGCGGGCAGTAATAATTATTTTTCAGCGTTATTTTGCCGAGCTGTTAGCTATGCAATTAGATATTTTTAATTTTTATTTTTAGCCTAATGTTTCCAAAATTCCCAAGCCTGAAGTCGTCTCAAATAATACACAATAGTAGAGTCGACTGCTTTCATGAAAAGTTGTAGTTCTAAACTAAGCAAAATGATAGTACTAAACTAGCACTGGTCAGTGTTTATTTCTGTAAATAAAACTGTAGAAGCGTTTCTTTCATTTCGTTTCATTTCATTTCATCCTACTGCGTCAGAAGTAACACTAGGCAGATCGAGAATTCGTGAATTACCATTTTAAAATTGATAAAATTAGGCCTAATTCACGAATTTAGCCAAATTGTTAAAATTTGTTGAAATTTGTTTTTGCACATTTCTAATAAGCAGAACCTTCAGAATTCGCTAAAGTTCGTGTATTTAAAAATATGTTGGCATAAAATAAGTGAGGCGCGATCGGTCCTGCTGCTGAACCTGTTGCCGACGGCTGAGGACCAATCAACGGATCTCACCGTGACGCATGCAGTGATTCCGCGATCGAATAGGCCATGGACAACTCGATAATAACATCTTGTCCTGCCGTGTCAGCCATCACTCCATTTATTTTCTAACGGAAGAACGCAGCGAAGTCGTCCACAGCGGCGTAACCAGACGAACTGGCTGAACAGCTCGTCAACGTCAACGTCAACGTCGATGTCGTTCGCTATGACGCCATCTGCTGACATGTTAGTAAGCGCTTCTTTGTTAACCCCGTTGTATCAGTATGTCTGTTTTCTTTTTCATTGTGTAATGTGCGTTTTGCTTGTGCAGTGGGTGTGCATTTGTTTTACGTCGCTGTCGTAACCTATGGCGACAGTATGTCGCAGCAGCAGCACTGCTTGTTGCAGCGGTGCGAAGGCCGCCAGCAGAAACATCGCCTCCTGGTGCTAGAATTAAAAGTCTCCTTGAATAGGCCTATGCATGCGCTGCAGACTGCAGTCCAGTGGTGATGTACGAAAACCAGAATTCGAAACGGGTCATTAATGTCACGCCTGTTTCGCCTGATGCTGGTTTTCTCAATAACCGTACTGGATAGTGAATCGATGCAATCATCAACAAACTAGCCATTAAGGCCTAGGCCTACTAGAATAGCGTTACATTACAGGCCTATAGAGGCTACTACACTGAGTCGGGAAAAAGTAACCCTCAAGACATCGTGCATGCGATACACCCTAAAAGTGTCAAAAATGAAATACTTACTATACTTACGGTACTTACAATACAGTCTCGCGTGGTATCCGAGGTAAAATTAATTCGCAGGCACGCAACCGCGAATTCATGCTAACCTATTATACCCCGTTTACACGATCGAGCAAACATCGAGCAAACGTCAAGCAAATGTATTCAAAATACACGTGCAAATTGCTCGACGTCTGCTCGATGTTTGCTCGATCGTGTAAACGGGGTACTAGTGACGCAGAGGAATGCTGTTGCGGCACAAATTCAACTTAGACTCTTGTCGACCCTTTACGAATTTTACGAGGAAGTTTAGCCTACTTTGCGTAAGAAAGTGCCCAAGACAAACTGTAGGCCTATGTAATTGTCCTCGATCCCTGTTCGCTGCAGAATGCTGAAATTGTTTCATGCAACATACATAATGGAATTTGGGCTTAACTCATCTACGCCTGTCCTATGCATAGCGTGCCTTGGGCACTTGTTGCTCACATGTGTTGCGCTTTTTAAGCTACGTAAATTTGTTGGACATTATGCACTGCAGTGAAATTTAGGCTAAGATCTTCTGTAGCTCAGTAAATCGCCCTACAGACAAAACCGCGGGCTGCAATAGACTATCACTGAGTGCAATTATAAACGATCACTAATAAGCAATGAGCAGTGCCTATAGTCTACATTGCAATTTACACTCAGATGATTTTTGAATGGCTATAGTCGGTGTTCATCGCCACCGGCCGATGTGCCGATATTGAATGTGCATTTCGGAGCATCAAAAACAAGAACAGATTTGTTTGACGCTGTGTGAGCATCCATAACTGCCCTCCAAGACAGTGATGCCTCAATTGACAAAGTGTTTTTGGGACGACCGTTAAGCAGTGCCGGCGCTAGAGAGTTGGAGGCCCCAAATACAAGTGTTAGGCCTTATAATGGGGATCTGGGGCAGAGTCCCCAGCGGGGTCCAGGGGCAGAGCCCCTGGTCAGAGATCAGGGGGCAAAGTCCCCCTGAAGCTGAAACACTTTTGGCTTTTGAATGTTCACTGAAAGTCGCAAATTTGCCCACTTTTGAAAAGATTTGAAACACAAAAAAATCCGATACAATTTGTGTTATCTTTTTAAACAAGAAATTTGAGCTGATGCTCACGAGACGCGCGAAAAACTATAGCAGTTTAGGTTCAGTAGTTTAGCTGAAAATTTGGGTGTTCACGCTAAGTTAATATACAAATACCAAATTCTTTATCTGGATTGCATAACGATAGTACCCTAGCGCAACATTGTGAACTAGAAAGCAATCATAGCTCGCAGGTACCTACGCTAGGTGGCGTCACCATCTTCGCTTTGCCAGCAGTTTCGCTTATGCCTTCTTTAATGCAATGGTAACGAAAATTTCAAAGTGATCCAGAATACAGGATTCCTGCCGGATCACGCCCCAAATTAAATCACTTGTAGCTTATGCCATGCCCGATATACCCTCAAAATTTCAGAAAGATCCGTCCATAACTTTTTGAGTTATTTTGCTAACACACAGACAAACAGACAAACAAACAAACAGACAAACAAAAACCGGCAAAAACATAACCTCCTTGGCGGAGGTAATGATATAAACTTGTGTCGTAGCCCGAAATCGCCAAAAAATCCATAAAACCCCCTATTTTGGCGTTCAAGGTCATTCAAGGTCATTGAATTCGGCGCCAATCGAGAGCCAGTGTACGACATCCTATTAGTGATTAATAGTTAGACCCTATCTCGCACCGTTATTGAGATACAGCTCTTTTCCCCTTCTTTTCCTTCTCTTTTCGTCTCTTGACCCGTTAATTCCCTCTATTTTTCGATTCTTACTTTTTCCTCTTTTTCCATTTTTCTTTTTTTCTCTCCCTTTCGCTCTTAAGTTGAACCCCAAAAATTTTGCTAGGAGTCTGTGGGAGCGCTGTAAGCTTTTCCGGCGGGTCTAAGGGGGAGCACCGTCATCTTTCGAAATTTTGTTGTTGCTTTTGGCGAAGCACATGCACACATTATGCAATAGTTATTCGAGGCCATTAGGTCGTTGATTTTATTGCAATATTTTTGCAATCGAAAGTGCGAATGTAATTTTTGGCCGATTGTTAAGTTCGAACCTTATAGTCACAGGCTTTTGTCCGCACGCAATGTTGTCTGTTTGTGACGCAGGTAGGTTGTGAAAACAGTAGTAGGTCTAGGCCTACAGTGGCTTCTATCCCTACACCTGGTGCGCCCAATGAAAAAAGTGGGGGGGATTTGATAATGGTTGTAGATCAAAACTTCCCCTCTACTTTTTAATGGGCAATCTACACCCTTAACAAAACTTTCTCTCCCTATTTTTTACTTTTCTTTATTTTTTAATCTGCACCTTTAACAAAACTTCCCCCTTATTTTTTACTCCGACCCTATTTTCACGCGGCAAACTACACCCTTAACAAAACTTTTTCCCTAGAAGGAGAAGAAACATGGAGAAAAAACTTGAGTGAGAAATTTGGAAAGGAAACCTCAACCCAAAACTAGGCGGAAAAGTTGCGCCGGATTTCGCGATTCCAGATTTGCGGGGATAGAAGCCACTGTTAGTCTACGTACAAACAAACGAATAGGGTTAGTGGAGGTGGACGGTGGTGGTTTTAAGTTGGACCCCTACAACTCTTCCATTTTCCCAAGACGGGGCTACTAACTGCATCCTAAATACTTTTCATTGTGAAATGTGAATTGTGACAAAACCGTTTTGGTTAGCGGTAGGCCTATATGGCAATGGCATGACTACTATTGAGTATTGACAGCCTATAGAAACTTATCTAAAGTACGCCGTCAGTATGCAAAAACAACGACTTGCAATTTCAAACATTAAGCAGTACCAGGGATGGCAGTACTGTTACCGTTTCGTTATTACTTGACAGGCGTTGTTACTTATTTACCTTTATGCCATTTCTACCTCGAGTTTGCTTTTATTGCACTAGTGGTTTTTGTTTTTTTTCATTTCCGCTTCGTATTGATATTTGGTTGACAGTTCAAGGTAGTATGAATTCGTCAAATTTTAAGCTCTGTGAGAAGATAGTTCCACCCAGCTATGTCAGACAGGGTCTGGAAGCTAGAAAGGTTCTTGAGAATCGCATTATGCAGTTACTGGAACAGGTATGTATTTTGTGTGATGCCATAACAAACAGCTGACGAATCTGCTTTTCCTGCACGTGCCGAGCTTTGTGTATTCGGATTTTACCAAAAGCGTCACTGTTATTAGCCATACTAGATACGGCTGTGATTATCCATATTGGATTCTCAGCCGTACATTTCTCTCGGCAAAACCTTGGCGTCTAAGTAGGTCGTCTGCAAGCACGTTATGGCTTAGCAGGCAGCAGCCTAGCAGCGTAGCACGAGTCTATCGCATTTTTCCCCGGATAGCGTTTTCGGATATCTAGAATATCTAGCTTTACCTAACAATTTAGTAGAACTTCTCGTAAATGAACACTGGCACAAACCCTAACCACTGACCCTATTTCTAACCCTAACCCTAACTGACCCTAGGTATTCGAAAACGTTCTCCGGGGAAAATGCGACAGACCCGCATAGCACCAGGCTAGCAGGCTAGCACTGGCCGCCTGAGCAGATGACGAGGCAAGATAGCCATCTTTTAGTTAGTGTTACGTCGTTATTACAATCATTTCTTTTGACAATAGTAGATGTCGTACAGCATCTGTAGATGAATCAGCAGCTGGGATGAATTTGGTGAACAGGTTGGAATGTTGTTTTTGTTTGAAATGTTGTGATCGGTAATATCCCACCCGGCTGCCAGTTTGCCATAATGGATCTATGTTGTGTCTATGACACAGCTTATAACGAGGCTACGCTGCTATATGATTCTTACAATGTTAGCACTGACTTATGCTGTGCGCTGTCTGGTCGTTTGTTTGCTTACTATTGTTATGCAGTACCTGAAATTGAAGCAACGATAACGATACCGTCTCAGGTATCAAGTATTTCGATATTACCGCGATACCAGAAGTTCGCATGAAATGTTGATCCACGGGCCCTTTGAGAGGGGGTGAAGTTTTCCCTCACCTCGCGACATTTGGGTAGCCCTGCTATTGCTAAAATAAATGTTTGTTATATGTTAGACCAGCTTCAATGTGATGTGTTTTTTCGCTGCTGTCATGCAGTGTGCAATATTTGTCAACAGTTGAGCAATTCAGTTGCAAACTGCATAGTATCGAAGCTGGTATCGTCACAATACTTGGCGGTATTGGGTATTGAAACGTTGGTACTCACCATACTTATTGAGGTATCGAAGTTTCGAAGGTATCACACAACACTATTGCCAGCACAAGATTAGAAATCCAAACATGTCGTAAATTAAGAACTTTGTTCACAAGGACACTATCGCAAAAGTTCCCCACCAATAAGTTTGAAATAGTGATCTAGACTTAGGGTTAGTGATAGGGATAGGGTTAGCTTTTGGGCCTGGGTTCGGGCTAAGGATAATGTATTTGTGTTTGTGACTATTGACCTATGTAGTTGTGTTTTTAACAGAACAGATTGCCAGATGAAGGCTGGAGTGATCAAGCCATTGAGGTGCTTCTTGGTGAGCTTGCTCTAATGGACAGTAATAACTTCCCAGGCAACTGTGGAGTGGGTGAGCGTGAGGCACGCTTTGCATCAGCTTTAGTGGCTCAAAGACATTATCAGTAAATGTTTCTTTCAGTGTTGCATCAGACATGTTTCTAGTACTGGTATTATTTAATTTTTGTAGTAGATTATTTTATTTATGTAATATAAAAATTGTGTGTTATATTAAGATATAGCACTACATGTTTACTGAAGTCATACAATGTGGTTACATCAACACATATTATCACAACAGCAGCAATAAGTATAACAGCTGTTTACTGTAATCAACACAAGCATGAGGAAAAATTGTTTAGTGCGGTTTTAGGATGTTATTTGATGTAATGGTAAGTACCAGCATTTGCGTGTCACAGTATTGGACATGGTATTGGCCGGTCAGGCAACATTGCAGACATACAGCCTAAAGCAGCTGGTTCCAGTATTATGATGAAGTTGACAAACTGCATGGTTACCGACATCATTCGACTTGCAGGTAATTTAGCTGTGGTCTTTTGTTGCAGTAAAGAATCGGGATATTTACATAATTTATTGTTTTATGTTGGCACATTTGTTGTGTTGGCATTTTGCTCTAATGTTGCTTAGCTTGTGATGCAGTTTACAACGTATTGTTAGGTACTGAATTTGGCAAGAACTTGCTGGTAGTCAACATTATACGTCTATAATTTACATGAGCTGATAACAGGTAATGATTTTTGTAATTATCAGTATGTTATGTGTAGTATGTGGCTGCATTTTGACTTCATTGTGCAGCTTTGCACTAGTGCTTGGGCAACTGATCTGCAGTTTTCTTACTTTGATCTGACCATTTCAGGTGTGCCGTCTGTGACGTCTGCATTTGTTGTTCCCATGGCGACTGGGATGACGCTGATGTTGTGTATGCTTGCATTCAAAAGCATGAGAGCAAAAGCACGCTATGTTCTGTGGCCACGCATTGACCAGAAGTCATGCTTCAAATCTATTCTTACAGCCGGTGAGCATCAGTAATAGTTGTCACTCATGTATGCTTTAGTATATACTTACAAATAAAACAGCACAGAACTTAGCAACAGCTGTAAAATTCTGTACCGGTAACTAAAAATGCAAATTAAAAGTTTTGTATTGTCAGACTATGCAGTGCTATCTCATTGTTATTTTTGAAGGCAGTATCTGTTTTGGTCGTTTACTTTCATTATGTTTACCAAAGGAAGGAGGTTGGGTTTTTGTTTGTGTCTTTATCTGTTTTCTGTCTGTTTGTCAGTGAGATTAGCTAACTCATAACTTTATCAACAGATTTTTAATTGTTTGTGAGGGATGAGTTTGGCCCAAAACCAATTAATTAAGTAATTAGATTTTGTGGAGATTCAGATCATGATCCATATCCGTGGTTTCTCGATTTAGATTATCTGATCTGGGAATTATTTTAGTGCATCTTTTATTTTCTTGTTTACTGCCCTGGAGACAAATGTTAATCGAGTTCAAAGTCACTGTCCTTTGTATTGGATGTACTAAAAACTTGGTTGATGTCACTCATGTGCAGGAGAGAGAGAGATCAGTGATGGAGACATATGCTATAAGGCAGTGTGCGTTAGTTTTTAAGACACTGGAGCTGACTGATGAACCGATTTTTATATGTTTTGACAGTCAGGCTGCTATTAGAGCCCTACACAAACCTAGAATAACTTCGAAGTTAGTCAGGGAGTGTATGGAAGCACTGAATGAGTTAGCTGTGCATCAGCCAGTTTGTTTGACCTGGGTCCCAGGACATACTGGGATACAGGGCAATGAACAGGCGGATCAGCTAGCAAGACAGGCAAGCTCTATAGAATTCATAGGACCAGAACCGTCATTGCCGATCGCACACATTTTGGTTAAAACGGCAATTAGGGACTGGGCCCATAAACAACATGAGAAACGCTGGCAGGATTTACGGACTTGCCGGCAAACGAAGGAAATGGTAGTTAGTTGATGTAAAAGAAAGGAGAGAGATCTACTAGCTTTGCCTAGACTGACTCTCAGACTTGTAATTGGTATTTTGTCGGGTCATGTGGAGCTTAACCGACACTTAAGTATAATGGGACTGTCTAGACCCATTCTGTGAATGTTGCAGTGAGGCAATCAATAAGTGCTTCACACTTTCTTTGCTACTGTAATAAGTTTTTCTCCATAAGGAATTTGATATGGGGTAAACCATGTTTACACCCTGAAGATATTGATAATGCAACGGTTGGGGATATAGTGAGATTTATTAGAAAGTCTCACAGATTCCCAGAAGTGCTTAATTGTAACTAGTGTCTTGTTGGGGATGGCTGATGAGCCCATATGGCGGCTTAAGCCTATAGGGCGGCACTGCTGCCCTGCCCCGTGTTGGAAATTGGAATTGGAAATTGGAGAGATCAGTGATAGTTTGTGATTATAATTTCCATAAAGATGTATTGCACTCTATATGCTAGCATAAGTAAAACCAAAAAAATTGTTACTGAATTGTTACAGACTTAACCAGATCTTAAGGAACAACTTTAGTACCCATCTATTGCAGCTACAGCTCTGTCTGTACCACATTCGTTCTAAGTCAATTCTACAGTCAAAGCTTGCAGTAGGCTTATGGTTTATCTCTATCGGAACTGGTTTGGACTCCAGATCTTTAGGTATGACCGTCTCATTATTTGTCTGTGTAAGGACTGGAGCCATTGGTGCTGGAGAACAGGCTTGAAGGTGATGAGTTGAGAACTGACATTGAAGCAATGAGAGTTGCCATAGATCGGCTGGGTGCAGAGAACATTGCATGTATCATGACAACCACAAGTTGTTTTGCACCACGAGTTCCTGACAGGTTCTACAGATATTTACATTTACTTCTGTTTTTTCTGACATTGAATCATATCGATGTCACTTGTAGATTTTAACTATCTTTGTTGATTTTAGTGCATTGTTTTAATAAAAGTCCTGCATGTGGTCAAGTGGTCCTAGTGACAAGTTGCTTCGTTGATAACTATTGATATATGCAAGTGTTTTTACCATGCCTTTAGCTGCTGATTTATGATGTCAGTGGTTGCATCATTTTTTTCATAGAAAAGCAAACTTTAACTTAATGCTGTGACACTGCATTATGACTCAGTTGATGCAGTTGAAGTTGTTGGACCATTTTATAATTAATAAATCACTGCTGGCTTCATATTATATTATTTAATTTGGCTTAGTAATGTGGAGAATGCATTGATGTGATTAGACTGGAAGAAGTTGCTGTCATCTGCAGTGAATTTGACATTCCTCATCTTGTAAACAATGCGTACGGTGTTCAGTCATCAAAGTGCATGCATCTCATACAACAGGTTTAATGATATCACTGTGCTAATGCACAATTTTTGCACACACATACATACACACATTGCTTGATGTGCAGTTTCAGTCAGAATATGGATGTGAGATCCATTTGACATCAACCATGAGTTTTTAGCCATGTATATTAGATATGATACTACACATTTTACAGTGTTGAGGTCAAACAGCAGCATTGATTTAAGATGAAACATCATTATGAAGATGCTGGCATAGGGCTGGTTACATCTGGTGCATGAAACACACAATACAAACCAACAGTAATACGTGATGCTGTCTGATTCCCACTTTATTAAAAATTAAAAAGGTTAAAGGACTCTTTGTAGGAAACTCAGCACAGAGCTACAAAAATACAGAGCATCACCTTGCTGTATGAGATCACACACTGTTACAGTTTGCCATGAGTTTGACACAGATTAATGGCTTTTTGCACCCCACCTTGACTCCAACCAGATAAGTCGGTACTTAATTTACTCACCCCACAGTGGTGTTGGCTATGTACAACTTCTATAGCCTGCTGTAGTTGATTGCTTTTACACAGATGCCTAATTTTGTTGCTTTGTGTATCTTTTCATAATGTGTTTTTGTGCATGAATTCCAAGCATGGGAATTATTTGAATTGTTCATTGCGTGTTTGTTTGCAGGCTCAACGAGTTGGACGTGTCGATGTGTTTGTTCAATCAACAGACAAGAACTTCATGGTGCCCGTAGGTGGTGCTGTCATTGCCGGATTTGACCCATCACTAATAGAGAAGATTGGCAAGTTATATCCAGGTAGGTTATAGAAATGATTAATGTTGCTGTAATTAAAATATTTTGATGCTGTATTGTGGTATAATTTGCAGTTAAAGTTGGATTACGTGGGCAGTCAATCAAAAAGAAAAAAAATTGGCAGTGTACTATTATTACTTTTGGTGACACGGTCAGCAGATTAACCATGTTTTGAGTTGAGATGTGCAGATTTTCCTCTGTCATTTAGTATTTACATGTAAACTTTAAAAAAAACTGTTACGTTTGCACATAGCTGTGCTGCTCGTTGCTGCAATTTGCAAGGTTTCCTTGCTGATGGCTGTGTATTCAAATATAGTTCTGTGCATGTAACTTTTCATTGAAAACTCATCTCAGAACTGCCGTATGGGATCGCACAGTGACGTTGGTGAATGCATTTTGCTCTACCCCTTTCCACTGCTTTCAGCCACCATGCAGGCTGCCATTCAATTTATTTGCCTCGGAGGGATGGAAGACTGAGTGTCCTGGATGGTTGGTTGCAAATGAAAACTGTTTACCTGGTCATAGACAGTCACCAGTCTAAGTAGCAACCGGTCCCACCATAGGTCAACTACATGTACATTGAGCAGTCCCCCCTGTCCTTCAATAGACAGCATTATGGCATTAGGGATATGATTTTTTTCAGATTTTTTAGCCTGGGGTTTCAAACGATGAACTTTTGTCCAAAACTCAGAAAAATGCTTTTTGATTTGCCAAATCTTCAAAAAACCTCCCGCACCTCAGACAGTTTTGTATTAGGCTGTATTAGCTAAGAGTTGCCCCATTGCCAGCTTACCTGGCTTTACGTCAGTGGTGTAGACAAGGGATTAGGGGGCCAACCCCTAATCTAAAATTTTTGTTAACAATAGATATTGGGGACTCAAAAATTATTCAAAATTGGTATGACCAGATCTTACTTTAAAGCTATAATTCCACCAAATTCGATTTTGTCTGGGGCTCCAATCCAAACCCCATGAGGTAGCTCACAGCATTCTCCCAGATCTTCTAGCTGAAGTTAAGTGGGTTCTACTTCTAAGAGAAAGTGCAGGAAAGGGAAATGGAAAAAAAAGGAAAGAGAAAAAAAGAAATATTGAAAAAAAAAGGGAAACGACCCTCACAATTCACATTTTCAGTTACGCCACTGCTTTATGTCAGATCACATGCAGCAAACTGCAAAAGCAGCATCACTAGTTCAACGAGTTTAATGACTCATATGCTGTACAACTGCAGTGACTGTCTTTTATCATCAAACCATTGCATTTTGTCAGCTGGTTTATTTAGACAGATATGACTGATAGTTACTTACACACAAATTATGTTTAAAAAACAAAATGGTCCAGTAAATGTAACAAAATTATTAAGATGTCAAGCTGTATATAGAGTTCTTGTAGGCTTCAAGAAACAGACAATTTGATACTCTTATAGCCAAATTTTTATTCATCAAAATGCAAGCAAAATTTCTCCTGAGATAGTTTCTTGTAGTCGATTATTTACTTGTTCTACATTTCTGATCACCTAACGCCAAACTTCTAATTCTCTTTTGGTGGAACGTCTATCCGTTATTTTGTTAAACTTTAAAGGACACCTGATGCAATTCTGATTGACAAAAACTGTTTAAGATACCAGTTTGGCAGCATTGTAGACTGATATTTGCGCTTCTTCGTAAGTTCTTCGACAACTGTCTCCGGATCAGTTTCATTACTGGTGCTATAACCTTTTTCCCCACTACTTGACTTGGATGTAACCATTTGCTTGTGAAAGGTTTTGATTGGCATTTCAGTTGTTTTGAATTATGTATAGTCGACATAAGAGCCATTTTTGTCATGTTTTCTGTTTGCTTGATTCAATCTGACTGATTCTGTTTTCTGTAGATATTTTTATTCTCTCCAGGAAGCCAATTTCCATTTGTCTCTTAGTAATGTGAGTGCACTTTTCTGCAAATTCATTTTTTTGCTTTCATTATTTTTTAAAGGATTTTATCACTTTGTCAACTTTTGTTGATACTTGATGTATTGAAAGAAAATAAACTCATCTTTTCTCACAGCTTCAACAGTTTCTCAAATGTTATGTTATCTGATCTAGTTGCCCATTGAGTTCATTGAACAACTCCAAAAATCTGCCAATGCTGTCTCTGTTCGATGGCATTTCACACTTTATTTTATTCAGTTCATGTTTCACGTCTGGTGAGCGGCGTTTTGTTGTTGCTTTCAAATTACTTGTCCATTTTTCACCAGCTCTTTGCACTATCGATTTTGAAAATTTACTTTGGAAAGACGTTTTTAAATAAATCAACTTTACAATGACACTGTAAACACAACAAATGCTAGTATTAAATAGCCTTCATACTTTTCCTGCCATTAGGTCACTGCTGTGATTATCACTTGTTGAAATACAAATAATGTTTTAACGAATGTCATGCGGTTTTGTATTAGCAGTCAGCTGTCATGCCTTTACATGTGAAGTGATGTTAGGTGCGGGAGGTTTTTGCACAACCCCATAAAAATAACTTCAAAAACGTAATAAAAGGATAAAAGTTCATCAAATGCAACATCAGGAAAATTAAAATTTAAGAAAAAATTAAAAAAGTCATAGCCCTATTATGGCATTGATGACAGTCTGGAGGATAACAGGGAAGATTAATACAACTGCCATTATCATTACATATGCACAATTATAATTGACATTTCTTACAATTTTAGGTTTAGGTCGTTTTTTTGTGTTTTGTGTTTGATAAAGGTTAAACTTTCTGTAAACGTTAAACTTTTTGTTTTGCCATTATGTGTATGTGCAATTTTGCTGGCAAAGGCTGTCCCTGAAATGACCTATTCTGTGTCAGGCGGGACGTAAAACCCTACTCACTCACTACTCACTCACTGAGCAGTCTCAGTTCTCAGCGAGTTATGCACTATGACACACCACAACGTATAGCGTCATCAGTCATGAATTGTTTGAAGGTCGTGCATCTGGTAGTCCGACAATGGATTTGTTTATAACACTGCTGTCTTTGGGTCGAGCTGGATATCGTAGTCTGTTGTCGGAGCGCAAGGCAATGTATCAGTACCTGCAGCAGCAGTTGTCACTGTGTGCTGAGCGCCATGGCCAACGCTTGCTCAGAACCAAGAACAATCCTATTTCACTGGGTGAGTTTCGTTAAGTTATTGATATGAGCCAGGCTTGTAGTTGCTTTTCTTGTGAGACCATGTTGAATTTTGAACCAGTTTATCAGTTTTGAACCTTTGGTTGGGAATTCTACCTTAGTAGCTTTTGGATGGTCGTCTTTTTAATATTGGAACTAATAGCATTTTTTGTACTTAGACAGCGTACAGTGTATATGCACGTTGTAAAGGTCATGCAGACTTAAACATTATAACAAGGAATGTGAGTGATGGTAATTAGGCAAAGTCTAAGGAAAATGAGGAATTTGCGAACATAAATTAAAGTCAGGTGCCAAAATGCTGTCTAGGTTAACTTGGGAAAATAGGCTGATTGTGCATAAGCCACTGGCTTAACTTAGTTTGTGGCTGCTATCAGTTGCAGACCCGGTGCCTTGATATCTTGAAAACTTTGCTATGTACTTGTACTGAGTATGTGATGTGATGGACCATGGCTTATGTTAATCTTGTTAAATGTTTTTTGGCAACTGTTATAGCAATGTCTCTGAATGGCTTTGAAGGCAGCTTTGCAACTGGTTTAGGAGCGATGCTGTTCACAAGATGTGTATCTGGTGTTAGGTATGAATTCTTACAACTAAACGCTGCTTAGCGATATTTTTTTGCTTTTTCTTGTCAATTTCTCTGTCAAGAAAATGGAACTGGTGCATGTGTTAAAGTGGATTAATGTAATTTGTAATTCATTTTTTTTATTTAGTATGACATACAATAATACAAGCACAGTTCATTGCTATAAATACAACATAACTAATTGTCATAATATCATATCAAGATTGATGATCTTGGATAATGCACTAGCTCTTTAAAACACTGTTATTATTATTACTTAGGAGTTTTTTTCCTGTCAATAAGTCATAGTAAAAACGTTTGGGTAAGCAGTAGATTTGTTCTGTTGTTTTTTATCTTTGAGTTGAATTATATCTGGCTGATTGTTGGACTGAAAATTTAAAATTAATGCAATTTTGGAAATAACTGAGTATGACTGATGAACATGTACACTCTCTGTCTCAAAAACATCCTACATTGTCATTTTTCATATCTTTGCCAGATATTAACCAATTTTCAATTTTTCATCACTGGCACACACTATGGACAATTAGCAATAAGGTAATTGTTAAATATCCCACCACACTTCAGCTGTGTTGCTGCACTACCATGTGAAGCCTAAGTTTTTAAAAATCATTAAAATCATTATATTCCATATGCAAAAAATTATTTTCTAAAACAAATTTTACTAATTTTTATACAAAAATTAAATAGTGTTTAGTTTTACGTACATTTCTGATGTTTGTAAACGAAAGCAGATGATACTGTCGTAAATAATAATTTTTAATACACTGACGATATACCGGTGATGTAATGTACCATTTAGCAGTGGAGACAAGACTCTGATTAAGAACTTGTACTGGTTCAAAAAATACAGTTTTCCAAGAATACTGGCAGAATTTTGAAGTGCAGCACCGACCAAAGGCATGAGACTACAGACTGAAGCATGCACATACTGAAGAGAACGTGATCACTGTGGATGAAATAGTAGGCTTACTAAATTACAAAGGCCAGAAAGAAACATATTGTTCAGTACACCAGATATCCAAAAAACGGATCAAACAAAGTGTAGCATCATACAGTTCATTCACTGCATGTCTGGTCAGAAATGTTTTTTTTGACTACCAACGCGCTTGCTGTCTATTGTTGTTAGTTTCTCTTGCATTTGTATTTCACAAGGTAGTGTAGCGACACAGTTAACGTGTGGTGGGATATTCAATAATCACTTTATTGCTAATTTTTCGCAGAGTGCACCAGTGGAAGAATTTTGAAAGTAGGTTAATATTTGGCGAAAACATAGACAATCACAAAGTGGGACGCTTTTCCGACATAGTGTAGATCTGACCTAGAGCAGCTCCAGAATAAATGTACAGTAACATTTGTCATAAGTTTTATTAGTTGTTGTGGTGGTGTTGGTGTTCATAGTAGTAGTAGTAACAGTATCAGTTGTTATTTTTTTGCCTCTGCTGAGGAGGTGATGGCACAAGTTTTTGTTTGTTTGTATCCAAGATAAGTCAAAAAATTATGACAGGATTTTGGCAAAATTTTTAGAAAAGGTTTGGCATGTCCCAGGAAGGAAGTGATTGGATTTTGGTGGCAGTCCTGATTTTTGTGGATTCTGGATCAGCTAGAACTGTTTACTGCTAGGAGATGAGGACGTAAACTGACATTTTGTTGTGTTGACCAGATGGCAGCACTAATTTCGGTGGAGGTTTGAGATTTTTGATCGCTTCTAGTTTGTTTCTGTAGCAGATTGATGGTCGTCACTGTCTCGTTTGTTGTGTTGCTGGTGCAGGGTTGTTATGCGCGGTGCAGAGCAGGATATCGCTGGACATCATTTCACTGGGTTCGGCGCTCATCACTCCAGCTACCTGTGCACTTACCTAACAGCCGCCGCTGCACTAGGCGTTGCGCGCTCCGACGTTGACAGCTTCATACGACGTCTTGACAAAGTCTTCATCAAGAAGACCTCGACAACGTCCAACTATGCTGCGGTGGCTGCTGCTGTGGAAGGCTTGACAGTGAATGACAGTGAGGGGTCTGATCCAGTGGCCAATGTTAATGTCAGTACTGATCATAAACGGTCGGATGAGGATGTTTCGTCAGTCATTGATTTAGCAGCTGGCAGAGATCTCAGCTCTGAATCCGTGTAGCAGTGGTTTTTGTCGCAACAAACGACAGCAGTGAATGGTTTCAGAAACTGAGCTCCCCGAGTTGCAGTATATTATGTGTGGTGTCTGGCTTTTTCGCCCCTTTGCTATTTCGCCCAGTGGCTGATTCGCCCCTTGGCTCTTTCACCCTATGGCTTTTTTCGCCTCATGGCTTTTTTGTCCCCTGGTTGATTCGCCCTGTCACATTGGACGATTCGCCCCCGTTGTGTAATTTGTGTTATTTTTTTTGTCCAAATGCATTTTTTGCAGCTAAAATTCCGTTTTAGGGAGAATACAGAATTGAAATTAAGTCTGAAATTTTAAGATCTTTATCGGAATTAGGCTATATCGGAAATTTACAGATGTGTTTGTTGGAAGATTGTAGCTATTTTTCACCCCATGATGTTGCTGCCATGGAGCCTGAGATGACAGACTTGTTTTTTTTGCTTCGATCACTTATTATGCTTAATCTTTTATGACGTTAACATTAATTTAAGTGACTAGGACTACTAATCACTTGCATAAGTGATGATTCGCTGTAGTTGTTGCTTTAATTTTTATAAACCAAAACAAAACGAAATATATTATAAATTTAAAAAAATATTAGTCTACACTAAACCAATATTACTCAATGGGGACGAATCATTTGAGGTGAGGAGACGAATCAATCATGGGGCTAACAAGTCAGGAGGTGAACGAGCCATGCGGCGAAGAAGCCAGGAGGCGAATCAGCCAGGCACAGAGGCGAATTAGCCAGGGGGCGAAAAAGCCAGGAGGTAAAAGATCCAGGGGGCAAAAAACCAGGGGGCGAATCAGCCAGGGAGTGAAAAAGCCAGGGGCAGAATGGCAAAGGGGCGAAAAAGCCATAATTCTTATGTCTTATGTAAGCTATTGGGTTGTCGATAAATCTAAGCGCTTAACTTTAATTTACTTTTTAACTTAATCAAATGCTAAGCGATTTAAATTTTTTTAAAGTTGTTTTACTATCCAGATTCGTGGTACACTTGACAAAAATAGTTGTTAAAGACCTTATAGCATCAAAAACACATAGGGAAGTCAGCTTTATACAGTGTAATATTAATGTTATCTTATAAGTTGTAACCCACTTATTCTGAAACCGACCATTTTTCACAAGGTAGTGTAGAAACACATTTGGATGTGATGGGATTTATAATGACCACCTAATTGCAGATTTACTGTGGAGTAGGCTATATAAGCGAAAGAATTTTGAATATAGGACGATATTTAATGCAGTTATGGGGAAAACATAGAGGCTTACTTTCCATTGGGCCACTCTGTGTGTAAGGTAGAATATAAATTATTTAATTGTAGATGTGGTTCGAATGAGAAAAAGTCATTACATCTTATGTTTTTCTTAACAAATGTCTAGGGCGAAAGGTCAAATATCACGACGTACCTATAAAAATGATTCACGTGGTCCTTCGATTGCTAATGGCCTCTTTATTGCAAATTTGTAACGAGTGTGCCAGTGAACGAATTGTGCAAAATGATCAGTTATTTGAAGAAATTACAAAACTTGTCGGCTTTATGCATTATCCAGCGGACCTATGTTGTCACTTGCTGATGTGAACACTTTGCAATCAATCGGATCATTGTAGCACTTCTTTCAAAGCTTACAAACAAAATGCAGAAAAATACTCAATTTCCTTCACCTCCAATAATACAGAAACCTACAACAGTCCATTCTCCTTGGACGAACTTACCAACGCAATATCAAAATCTCATGATACTGCTGTTGGTCCCGATCAATCCACTACCAGATGCTTAAAAATCTTCCAGATTCTGCCATGGATACTCTGTTGGGTGCGGTAAACTATATCTGGACCACTGGTGACTTCCCACCTTGCACCTTGCCACTGTCATACCAGTTGCCAAACCCAGTAAAGATTCAACTGACCCAACAAGTTATCGACCCATTGCTCTAACTAGTTGCTTGTGCAAGGTTATGGAACGTATGATAAACACCAGACTCGTCTGGTACTTGGAACAGCTCAAACTGATCACACCAGTCCAAAGTGGCTTTAGGAAACAACGCAGCACAACTGATCAGCTTGTTCGCTTGGAGACTTTTGTTCGTGAGGCATTTGTCAATAAACAGCACACTGTTGCAATATTTTTTG